>JAABUI010000097.1_pt1 | contig 134443 bp, 138 predicted proteins | sample 5559111 | NCBI WGS metagenome assembly JAABUI01 (sample SAMN10711870, study PRJNA513365) | rock metagenome | isolation source: Antarctica rocks | place: Antarctica: Victoria Land, Buttleship Promontory | reverse complement strand
AGAAATTGTAGTTAACGGAGCCCTTCTGAGCATGGTGGATGTGGTTGAAGAAGGTTGATTGTTTTGAAGGTACGCGATTTTACGTGTTTTCGCTTAAGTGACCGTGACTTTTTGCAGGGTACTGTAGGTGTTAGTGTGGCTTTCGACGGCGGGACTGGCTGCCCTGATCTTGATCGCGATGTTCGTCATCGCTGAGCAGTAGTGGGGGACATCCAAGTGTGCATTTACTGTGCTATTGTTATTGTTATTATTATCATTTATCATCAACAGTGCAGAGGAGGTGTTCATCACCTCCTCTGTCACCTGTGCAACCATCCGGGTGTCATACGTGGCTGTACCTCCGTGGTTCGCCTCATCTGCATCTCATCAGTCCCAACATCTGCGCCTGTCAATCTGGCAGATTCATTCCCAATCAGTGACGCTACCACAACGCCCATGATGTAACTCTGGCTCCTTTTTCGATCAAATCCTCAATCGCGCGAAACCGGAGTCTTCTCCGTTGCGCTCCTCACCGTCTTTTTCCTCCATTCTTTATCGTTACTACCTTACTCTAGGCACATACCACGCATACGTACGGGTTGCAGGATGCGGGACTCGGGAGTTGATTTTCAACAGCCGGTCGATCATTCGAGCAAAACCCCGTCTTCTCGTCTGATATGCGCGGTAAATCCTAGGGGACCGCACTAGTAGTCAATGTTACGGACAAGCGCACGAGTCGTGTAATTTACTGTCGGTACTGTGTTTCGAGTGTATGTAAATTCTGCGCGAGAACAGGCAATTGGGATTACGTGTGGGGTACGGAATAGTTGCTGCCAGGTCGTTTCTGAGGTGTTGGAAGAGCAATAGAGCCTTACGCTCACGAGCGGATGAGTTTGGCTGGAAAATACGCAACGCGGGGAAGGCATTGAGGACCCTTACCGTACGCAGGGTCTTGACAGCCGCTACGGCGTGGCTCGTATGCCTGAGCCATGCCGGGAGGGCTGGTGTGAGATATGTTCGGTGAAAGCTGGCTGAACGGTGCCGATGTTCCTCGCACGGGTAATGAGAGATTATATCTATATGAGCATAAAGCGTTGCGGGGTTGTAATCCCAGATACGGAAGGAAACATGCTAAGTCCTAAAAGACTCTGGGGATATCATATCTGAAAGACCAGGCGGACACATCCATAAAACGATAGAAATCCTAGGGGAAAAAAATGAAAACATTATATACTCATAAAGCTTCGGACAGAACGTTGCGCCTAGGTTCGAACCCCCCCACCCCGGAAAGCAATCTATCATTTTTCTCATACAAAGCACTCCCCCTTAAAGCGCCATCCCAAGACTCAACACCCCTTTCTTTTGTGCAAATATAACTCAACCGCCAAACGAGTAAGCATGACGTTCGAGATGAATTTCCCAGCCACCCAAATCGACACTAGGAAAGTCGTAACTCCATATCTTCTTTTAAATCCTAAGACTGCGCCCGATAGGCACATGAGGGCCCGTCTGCGCGGGTGGCATACGAATGCGGCATATGCCAAGGTTGGATTTGATGGATTTGAGGGTAGGACAAAAGGCTACTGTTAATTGGTGCAACCGTAGACCCAAACGTTGCGTAGAAATCATTGTGCCAGCCATAATTATCTTGAGAGGGACTCGCAGAGTCGAGCATGCCGCTAGGCCGAGGTAGCGTATTTGGAACAGGATGTTGTTGGTAGGTTGCCTGCGGCAGCTGATCTTGAGGTGTTACCTGGGTGATGGGATGGTATTGGGGTTGGTAATGACTTTGGTACTGCGGAAGCTGCGGCCTTTCCTGTTTGACTAACGGTTGCGACTGAGGTTGGATCTGCTGCTGGTTCTGCTGTTGAGTCTGATGTGACGGGTACTGCTGAGTCTGCGGTTGGGTCTGCGGTTGGGGCTGATGCTGGGCCTGCCGTTGAGACTGCTGTGGCGGTTGATGGTGTGGGGCCTGCGGCACAGGCTGATGAGACTGATGCTGAGGGTATGTAATCGTCAATGGTATCGTCGGAGCATAGGTCGATGGTGTTTGGGGTATGGAGTAGCTAAGAATGTTTGACGGTGTCTGAGACGAAGTGGCATACGGTGGCATGCTAGGGTAATAGAACTGCGAGGTTGCTATTCCATCTGGCTGGTGACCATGTCCTTGGACCGGAATTGGGAAGTGCCTCATCTGATCGTACCCCGTGGACATGTAAGGATATGGATTTTGGGTACCCTCCAGCTGCTCAAAGACCCCATCACCGGCGTCGTCAAAGTTGGGGAACTTAAATTTTGGCTGATGCAATAGCTCGTCTCGCAGTGGAAGATCCTTCAGTCGCGGGTCGTCTCGCGGAGTCTCTAGGTGGTATTTGGCATCGTCGAGAGAATAATAAGAGACCAGATGATGCTGCACATTGTTGATGGTGACTGTCATGGTCTTTTTGAGCAAACCGTTCTCTTTAAACTCGTAGGAATCCACCAGGGAGCCAACCAAACCTCGGTCGCCATCCTTATCAGCGTGCTCCTCCAGCTTGACGCCAGGTGACTCGGGAGAAAAGGGATAAGTGGAGTCATCGTTGGATTTGGTGGAAGGCTGGGGTGCGGGATATGGCTCGCCGGGCTTGAGGTATCTTTGGCTCCTTTTGGTCGCTCTCTTCTTCTCGCCGGGGGGGAAGGGGCTGTTGAGTTGTCGGTATATGAGGAAATTCGTCAAGATTCGACTCGGGCTCCATGGTATCCCATCTGTCCATCGCTTGATCCCTGAAGTGGCTTCCTCGTACACAAAGACGTTTCCACTTACGATCAGCTGGCTCCGTTCACGGTCGTGCGGTCGTCGGAAGCAGTGGGCCAGGGCACCGGTGAAGCATGCCTCGAAGATGATCAGTGCGTCCTTAGTGGTCTCGATATGCCCTCGCCATGTTGGCACACATGCCGGGGCTTTCCCAACGTTCATAGCAATCTCTGCGAAGAGACAGCGGACGTAGTAGGGACCTTCTGCTAGCGAGGCAACGGGGGCCCAAGAAGACAGCAGTGGTTAACCAAAGATATAGCCCTTCTGAAGCCAAGACGAATTAATATTCCGTAAGCCAGGCAGGGAGGCCCTAATAAATGATCGACAAGAGAAGTGGAATGCCCTGAAGCTTGACACAATTGCCGAAGGATTAACTTTTTCGGTACAGCGGTTACCGTTTTACGGTCGGAAGTCTCCTCGAATTAGGGACTCGGAACTAAAAGAAGATGGTTTCTCTTCCTAACCCTGGGGAACGACAGGGTGGGAGAACTTTGGCGGCTGGTGTGGCCGTGTAAAAGTATAGATTGTTGTCAGTTGTGGGAAACGAGTGTTGGTTGCTGTTTTCCGTTGGGGGTGGGGAAGTGGGAAGTGGGAAGGCACGGGTTAGGTGGTAATTGATGAGGAACAAGAGCTCTTGATCAGGAACAAGACCGCTACAGAGAGGTTCGCATAGTGATAGAGGTCTTAATCCAAGGAGGCACTTCCGCCGAAGATACGCGATGAGGTAGAAAGCTGAGAGGGGGAAGGGATTGTAGAGGGAGCTGGAGGTGAAGGTGGAGGTGGAGGTGAGGATTGACGTTGCTTCTCACACATGCAATGTTGATTTCTGAAATTATTATTGACGATACGAAATACTCGTACCTACCTGACCTAGTACCCTGCCCGTACTGTTTCCACTACACGGTACCACTGGACTTGTTCTTAGCCAAACCCCTGGGGGGGTTTTCGGTGAACCCCACTATTCGTCACTCGAACCCCACAGGAACGAAAGTCCTCGAGCGTGTTCTACATCTAGTGTGTGTGTAAAGTACTCGCGTACCTACTGGTTGGTGTGTGCGGCTATTGTAAGGTACGAGACTACTGCCGTGCCCAAGGGTACTGACTACCTTACCGAAGTACCGCTAGCCTGTGAGAAGGTACAGTGCTATAAGTATTGGCAGAGGTACATCATGTATCTCACGGGGGGCGGGGCTATCTCCCATTGGGCTGAATGGCTGTCCCGTTCAGGCATGCCCCAGGACGATTGTTCGGATAAATCGTGCGTGTCTAATCGGATCCAGCTGGCCACGGTTGCCGAACAAGGTGCCTACCGCGGTGCCAAGCCTGGCCCATCGTCTCGTCTCGCTCTACCTCAACCCACATGTCCATACATACGTAGTACCGCAGTACGTGAGCAAAGGGCAGCATGATGTGTGCGTTGCGCCCATGTGAGCGCCTCACTGCAACACACAGTGGCTAACGAAAGCGCGGGAATTGCTTGGTGCTGCTGCTGCTGCTGCTGCTGCTAATGCTGCTGCTGTTGTCCTGGCGGATGGTAGGCCCTGCTGGCTTCCTCGACACCCCTGGCGCTGCATCGCAAGGAAGAGGCCTGTTCCTAGATGCGGGAAGGTTTCTTGATCTTCTGGATCTGACCTAGGGTCAGGTAGCGTAGCGTGAGTAGGCTGGCTGAAAGGATCTCCTTCAGTCCTTCTCTTCCCTCAACTGCCTTGAAGAAACCATCCCTTCAGGCTTCAGCTGGACATGCCCGGAGCCTGCTGCTGCTGCTGTTGGGTGGTGGTGGCAAGTCTCGACCGCCAAACCGGTTTACTGGACATGATCATCTCTGACCGTACTTTACTTACTTCACGGTCGTCACGTTCACAGTCTCGATAATCGTTGTGCACAACGGCTCTTAGGATGATCCCAGTCATACCTTCCGTAGTGAGCGATGAACTCATGGCCTGCCAGCGTTGTACTATTTATGTCAACGCGACAATCGAGATGATGTTCAAGTCTTGCCCACCGAAAAAGCGCCGTCGCTGGGAACAGAACAAGCCCCATCGACCTTCCGAGTCGATCGTGGAGAGAATAGAGGATAGTGGCGCATCACATCCTGGTTACTGAACGAGTGATTTGCGTGCGGGGGGCTTTCTTTGTCCCGGGCCTAGATCGTTTCGTTCATGGATCAAAAGTCGGCGAGCAATGCACATACAGTACGGAGTACACAGTAGTAAGTACTTTAAGGTACCTTAGATAGGGTCGAGTAGGTAAGGTAGACCGTCGCGGTACGGATGTACGACGACGGTAGGTTGGCACTCGATATTTAGGGCATGATGAGAAACTGCCTGACCGCCTTCCTCGACGCATGGCGACCTAAGGTACCAGCACGGCAATCCCCGCAGGGACATGAATATTTGATTTGTTTGATCATGAGATAGAGTACAGCAGTACTTCCGTAAGGTACCTTGCTTTACTTTACCCGTGCCCACGGTAACTGATGGTGACTGATGGTGAACAAGAATACCAGGTAGGGTACTACTCCGTACATATAATCCAATCTATCTACGATAACCACAAAATCAAAACTATATACGAGACTCACGTCGTCCCTCGAATGCATCCATACACAGTACACCCATACTCGGTACATCCAGGAAATATGGGTGGCCATTCTCTGTCGTGCCAACTTCATGCATCTCTGCGCGGCATTCCGCTTATCGATCTCGGCTGGTGACATGGCAACACTAAACGGGACAGAAGAATCAGTGATTCGATAGTCAATCGTCCAGGCCATGGAAGCTGCTGCAATCGGCTGACTTTGCAGTGTTTCATTTATAGATGTTTGCATCCCAAACCTCCTCAAACTCTGGCGTGGACAAATTGACGGATTACAGCGTGATTTGATATGCAAGTGCCTTTCTCAAAAAGAAAATATACAGTAATCCTGCCCTAAAAATGAGTATCATACCATGAACGTTGGAACGGTCGACTTGCTTCCTTCCGAGAAGCCTTGAGGGAGCAAGCGAAAGTCAATAATGATGCCACTCTAACCAGCCGTTGAGCGGCTGCTCCTGCCAGTTTTAGTTGACCAATATTTGTAGCTTCGCTCAATTGGGTTCTCTACTCAGACTACGCCACACAGGCGTGAACCTTAGATCAGCGTTGGCTCTTTTGATAGTCCACTTCCAAACTGAATGAGGTGGGTACAGCGCTCTCTATGCTTTAACACTAAAGTGACAGTTCCAGTCCAGGGCTGTTCTAATCGTCCAAGTACGTAAGCAGTGATCGCCCTTCAAGATAGCTAGCTACCTTGGATGCACGTGTGAATCTGGGCTAAAAAACTTCATCCTCCTCCTTTTCTCTGATTTCCGGCAGGGTTTCTTGATGATGACGCCTTCTATGTGGTCCTATCCATCTACGAGACCTACACCCCATAGCAGAGAGGCATCGAAGCGTGGGAGTTCCTAGATACCATCCTTGCTGACCACAATACCATTGGCTCGCCGTCGATATCTGCTATCATCACCCGACCACGCCAAACGCAGCTGGCAAAGCTTATGTTCGGCATGTACGGATCTGCTGTGGGGATCTCTCGTTCTAGAGAGATGTCTTGCCGCAATGGGCCAGATACGAGAGGAGCATCATCTGAGACACTGTCAAGCTCTAAACGTGGCGATCCCCTGACAGGAACAAAAGCAAGCATAAGAGTTTGACAGGCGTTCGAAAGGAACCCCCCGTGATCAGCCATTAGGCCCTCCACATTCGTCCAACTAACAAGCCTTGTGTGGCCATGCAGAGACCATTAGCCCTTGTCGATGGGCCAGGTATGCAGAAGCCGTTAAGCGCTTATGGTTTCGAAATTCGTCCGCCTCGACTCGTACTCGGAGATTTGATACCTCTCACATGATACACTGATACATCCCTGGGAGATCGATGCATGCTGACGTTGCTGGAGTCGCACCAAAGCAGCCATACCAAGAGGGTGTAAATCTGGTAGGTGCCGGACGCTTGGAATGGTGTTCCTGGGAAGTTGAAAACAGGTGTTTCTAATTGATTGTAAGCTTTTTGAACGGGACGGAAATCATTTCCAGCAGAAAGCTATGTGTAAAATCAAAGTAATCGCTGGTTGACGTAAGGAGAGACAGAATGATAGCAGTTGATGGGAGGACTCCGATCGAGTCCCTTCGTGATTTCTCACCTCTCAGCCTATGATCCAATCGGCACTTTCACACCGTGTCGCCGAGCGGGCTCCATTCTTCCATGTGTATCGAGTGGCAAATTCTTGGGCAGGATGGGCTTTAGAGTAACATTACTTCTATGATTCTTCTGTAACGGAGGAGATGACCTAGCCGTCGAATACAGCGACAGCGACAGCGAGAGCTTGCGAGATCTCCAGCCGGCCGTTACTATACGCTTCCGCGCACTTGATGTGAAGGAGCCTTTTAGACTCTTAAGCGTCCAAGGGTTGATTGTCTCCACCTTTGCAAATTGACTCCTAGAATCTAGCCAGAGAGTTTTATCGGCATAGGTGAGCTTCACCTTTACTTTGGCCTTCGAATCACGCGAGCACATGAAACCCAGACGGCTCCAAGGAAATCAGTCAGCATCGAGTACATTCTCATTTCGCCTTGCATTGAAATGATTTCAATGTTGAAGCGGCTGAGCAAGACTGCTTCTCGCAGGACCGTACTTTTGCCATTTGTACACCTCTGATACCCACCACCTAGGACAACCCTACGCCGAGTCCCCCACATCTGCATTGACAGACGCTCTTCGAGTCTAGACGTTCAAAGTACAACAAGGGAAGATAAGGATAGAGCACGACTTCTCAGTCATACGAAGCCCAGTTCCTTTTGCAGTGAAGAGAGAAACCGGCGATGAGCACTACTGCTGAGGTCAACCATCTTGGGTGCAACGGGACGCAAAGACGGCTACCACAGCTTACTCATGTAGCATCAAACTGAGGACAGGACTTACTCAACCAGCGATATCTCACGTTCGCCGACCAGTCCATTGTTGCCTCATGAAGTTAGATACGAATTTAGGCGTTCTCTCCTGGTCCCACCTTGCCCATACCCCCACAAACATAGCGTTGAAGACGTTTATGGGTCTATTCCCAGCTACTGGCTGAGGCTTGAAAGCCTTAGCTCCACGAATCGCCTTAGAGAAGGTATTGTTGAACGACCAAAACGGCTGAGGCACATTCCGCCCCAGGTTGTATGAACCCTGACTCCCATTTGCGCCTAAGAGCACGGAATTGCTGATCGTCAAGCAGGTCACCTAGACTATTGGCTACTAAAAGATCGACCTGTCAAGGCTGAATATTGAGAGATGGGTGACTTGGCGAGTCACCGATCCGGGGGAAGGTCAAGTTAAACGGCTCAACGATATTACAGGGTGGGAGGTTGGATACCATGGCGATGGAAGCAACATGTCAAAGTCTACGCTTCGTACATCCCAAAGGCCAGATGTGACAAGCCGACAGTCCCACGCGCTTAGATTATCCCAATGCACGAATCTCTTGAGCATACGTTGCGGAGAAATACTCAATCACGTCAACCTTTGGCTTTACACGTTCTTCCTCAGTCAGACATTGTCCATCCCGCTGCAACCATTATACGCACGGCTACCTGCTGGGAGCTGCCTGGCTTCGATTCCTCATCCTATGTTTCAGCCTCACACCTCCTCCACAGGTAAAGGCGTTTGTTCAAGCTTCATTGTATGTTCCAGCCCTCTACACCATCCACCCTAGCCCCTATTCTTGCCTGTAACCTCACGCCGCTCGTTGACACATAAAGACCTCTGTAGACACGGTTGTAATGGACACATTCGGGTTAGTTTGGTTGCATCTGATCACTTCCGGAGCTTTCTTACGCATCACCATCAGACCCTATGGCCGCTCCTTTCATACAAACTCTCTCCAAATGTCACGGTTAACGGTTTGTCCTCAAAGTGTTCATTCACCACCAAATCTTACACTTGCTGAACCTACGTAAACAGCTTTGATAGTAAGACGAGGAACAAGGTCTAGATAGCGTCAGATTATTCCCACCCTCTTTGCAGTGGCTTCCATAACCACCGACATGACCTCGGAGCTGAGATCTTGATAACAGAGTCCGTACTTCATCAAGTACGTTCTCTGTTCTTCGAGACATCAACCTGGTCCTTCAGAGACAATGTTTCCGCAAGTCTTCCTCTACCCGTTTCATCTCAGTACCCAACTCCTTGATCACCTACACCCCCTCACCTCCCCCTCACGCCAACCCTTTTCCCCATCCGCCCATCTCCCGCCCATCACTTTCCTCCAATCCTCCTATTCCTCCTCCCCGCACCCCCTCATCTCGCAACCGTAACCCCCCCCAAACAAAACCCGCCCATTCACGCACCGACACTCCACCCCCCCAACAAACGTATCGGCTACAAATTCCCACATCCCTCCATGACGGATCTTCCCACGCGTACACATCACCATGGCATACAAACCACAAAGCAACAGCCCGATATATCACGGCTAGATAGCTTTTTTTTCTTTTTTCCCGTACGTTCTTTGTCGAAGTACTGAACCACGCACGCGAAGAAAAGAGACGGCGAATGCTATAGCTTAGTTGTGTGTTTGTGAGGTTCCGGCAGATGGATAAGGCATTGATATCTGATTGGTGGTGGTGTTGAGGGATGAAAGCCTGGATCCGCGGGCCTAGCCATGGGTGGTGCTGCTGGGTCTATCGATGGGGTTTTTTTTTGGTTTGGTGCGTGGATAGGAGCGGTTTGGGTCGAGGATTGGGGATGGCTAGCGTTTGGGTTGGGTTGGGTTGGTTATTTTTTCTTCTTGCCTGTATCTGTTTGTGCTTTGAGTAGGTAGCTTTCGAGGGTGGAGGTCCGAGGGTGCGGTTAAGGTGCCGGTGAGCGGCGAGGTTTGGATTCTGTGGTTGAGGGGGTTTTTGGGGGGTCTATGGATGGGTGGTGGTGGTGCTATGGAGGAGGAGGGAGGTGAGAGTGTGGGGTGTTGGATGTTTGTGGTTGCTGATTTGACGATGTTTCTATTCTCACGACAGGAATGGTCATTGAAGCAGCGTACCCATGCCCTACTGGTGATTAGATCCTGTATTCCTTACCTACCTACCTACCTGTCTATGTCAATGACTGGAATCAAGAATGTGTGATATCGCAAAAACAGGCCTTCCATATATCAACTCTTTCGTTATCTCAAAGTTTCGATTACTGACCGCCCCCCGGCGTAAGCAGAATCGAGCTTCATAGCGTCTCTTCGAACACTGTTAACCGGTCTTGTATACACGGGTACGGTGATGTCGCCCAAGAAATAGATAGTGATTCAGTCGAGGGCTCAGTGAGCGCAAGTCTTGCAGATATGTTATTGGGAGATGTACTTACATGATCGTTGTCTGTGTCTTGGGAATTTGGGTTTGCGCTGTGGTGAGGTGAGGTGAGGTGGGTGGAGGATGAGGATGGGAGATGGGGATTTTGGGTGGTTTTGATGCAGATGGAGATGGAGATGGGGAGTGGTAGAGATTCCTCGGGGGGTGGTGGTGCGTCTGATGGGTTGGATAGGGGCGAATACTCCGTGGCGCCTTCAGTACTAACCTTTCCATATTACCTCGTTCCCTCGCCTACTAACTCACAGCTGTAACACTCCCCTTCCTTTCTTCCTTTCTTCCTCTCCTCCTTCCTTCCTTCCTTTCTTCATCTCCCCTGGGAAAACCCCTCGGCACCATGTCAAACGCAGGAATGACTGCCACAGCGCTTGAGCATGGAAGCACGAGAGTAGAGGTTTATGAAGGTGTTGGGGGTATGCGATACGGCTTTCGCGTTTTTGGAGATGGATGTGAGTGAGGGAGGGGCGGAGGGATTGATGTGCTGCGACGACGTGGCGTCTGGGGATGCACATATTCCCTACCACTGTTGCCATCGTTTCTGGTACTGTCTACCCAGGAGATGGTGGCTGTTCTCTCACCTTTGCTTTCTCTGGCGATTTTTAAGTGGGGTGCTGGAGATTTAATGGGCCAGGGCTGGGTAGGAGATGTGAGCTGGTTCGTTGATGTGGATTAGTCTGGTGGAGATGGGTTTCTACAGAGGGGGTGGGGGGTGCCGGTATATAGCTGCTGTTGTTTCTCTTGAGAGCGCTGGGTATTGATGCATGACGGGACTCCAGGTAGTCGGCAATGGCTTGATAGGTCGGACGCTCCATAATCTGGCTAAAGCGAGAAGTGGGATCTGGAGCCCATTGTAATGATAGACATAACACGTGGTTTATAATCGTAAGGGGTTTTTGGGACATGTAGGCCTAGGCGTTTGGAATGCTATATGGTCTCTATTTCGTACTCATTTGTTGTGTGGAGATTATCTGTGTCTTTTTTGTTGGTAGAAGTTGAGGAAATAAAGCAAAAAAGTTCTCGGCTGAGTCTGTTTTGGGTGGTGTTGCCGGAGGAAGAAGAGCTGAATCTGCGACTTGGCTCGTCGCTCTTTCTTACTAGTCGTTACTGATGAAGGCTTGACCTCGACCTTTTTTGCCCTCTGTCATGCCAGCGACGTCTATCAGTAGCTTGATTTCGATAATGATTTCGCTGCTCGACTACTTACATACCATTGGCTGATGAACTTGCACAAACATGCGATTTTGAAAAGCTTTTACCAAGCGTAATTCTCTTGAGACTTCGGGTCGCTTGATACGCGGCTGCTGCTTCTTCGGTATTTATCTTGTCTGTATGAACTCTCCGCTGTCCTGCTATCGACCTCTGCCTCTCTTTGAAGTTCATGCTTCTCTAATCGTTCAAAAACCTCATCCGAGTACAGCTGGACGATCCATCGCCGCTCCGAATCTAGGTCGTCCCACTTTACATTCCCTGGCTCTTCGCTGTACTTAGAGATTTATTTCAGGGCAGACTCCACTCGGCGCGAGGATAATATATCATTCGCTGGTGGTGTAGCTAATATATCTAGGTAGGTAGGCCGGCCGAGTACAGCTTTTTACTCAAGGATTCGCGATGTCTGGTGAAGTCATCCATGGTCATAAATGTATCCGTGGCGCCACCAGGCTAAACATTTTATTTTTCGCTGAGCGTGCAGAACACTTTTTTGGCCTTCTGGTAGGCTAATTTTTCCTGCTTGAAGAAATCTTTCATTCGCCCTTCCGGCTTTTCGTAAAGCTGTTCTCTAACGGTGAACAACGGAATAAATGGATTGCGAAGGCCGAGCCCTCCATGTTCTTCTGGGAGAATAGAAACGTATCAGGAACGTCATTGACTTTGAACCGGCTTTCGATAACGCTCTTCAGATAATCCGCTACATTCGTCGAGACTTCATTCTCAGAACCAAACAAGTCTTGCTGAATCCTTTGGTATGTCCGAAGGATGCTGTCCAAATGTGGCCGCCCAAACCAACTCTCAGGTTGTCCAAAGGTTTGGCTGAAGAAGTGGCTGATACAGCTATTCCAAGTCTGAATCCACGAAAAGATGCTGCTACAAGAGGCAAGCATCTTTCTGAGTTGTTTAACATGTGCATCAACTTGCTGCTGATCGATGATCCAGTTTCCGGAGTCAGGGTTGAGCTGTAAAAAGCCGACAAGGACATCTCCCTTTAGTAGAAGGTGAGAAACTTTGTTTTTCGCGGACTCATCGTGCAAGTGCACAGATCCAGTCTTTCCGTAATCAGATTCCAAGCTCATAACGTCTGTAAAGTCCTGCATGGCCTTTCAAGCATGTGCGCAGTCGTTTGGATCGCCATAAATCCATAGATCATCGTGGAGCCGATATAGGAGTAGACCGGTTTTTGATTAATTACAAAGTCCATGGGAAATAGAACAACCTCTCCGAAGAACTTTTCGAGTGCATGAGTCATGGGGACGCCACGCTTCTGGATACGCACTCTGCGATTCGACGCAGCATGTTTCCCCACCATTCGAAGTGAAAAAAACGTTATCCAGAATCTAGGCATGCCAAAAAATTCCAGGACAGCGAAGATTGTTGAGTGAGGTAGTGGAGTGGCAAAACAACTGAGGTTCGATTGGATGATGGCAGCTTTCCCATACAAAGATCGGCGAACAATAATCTCCGTAGCAAATTGCCTCAGAAGTTGCTTTTTAATTTCCACTGGCGAATTGGTGTTTCTGTTGTCATTATCATTATCATTGTCATTGTCATCATAAATCCTTCCTCTTCTGTATTACTAGGTACCTGATTCATGAAGAATTTGTTTTCGTAAGTATTCTGTTGGCTCCACGTCTTTCCTTGCGCGATAGGTGCATTTTCCAGTCCCAAGAAGTACTGTCGACGCTCACGTTCATCTCGAGACATGGGATCGGCTTTCCCCTACACCGTTCAATTTCATAAGGTACTTGAACTCGGACTTGAATTGAATTGACCATGAAACCCCAACGTAATGAAGCAAAATGGCCTGGAGGATATCTTCATCCATCATTATACGATGTTTTCCGTTTAGCTGTCGACGAGGCTCAACAGGCCTACCGTCCTCGGCTTCCCAGGACCAACCCTGAAGGTTTGCAAAGCGCATGTTCAAGACATCTGCGATTTCCGTCAAGACAGCTTTGTTCCGAAGGAAATCTCCGATCGCCATGTTCTTTTTTTCGCTTAGCAAGTCGTTCGTCAATAAGCCATTGATGCACCAGGTAAGGACATGGTTGCTAAATGGTGCGGTACGATCAGTCAACGACTTTCCAAATTCGGCTCTCTTCTCGAGGACACGCAGAGCTTTGAGCTCGCTTCTCCAGAGAAGAGCCTATTCAAGTAAACATCAATGGCAATAGGGTCGGTCTCTGATGGGTCGAAGACTACGGATTCGAATCTCTTCCGCAATTGCCGTAGCCTATCTTGCTCGACGAACTCGTAGAAATCATCTAGGGAAGCACTCGCTGTTGCTGGGCTATCTGTATTATGCTTCTCACAGAGCCGAGCCATTCCGTTAGAAGCCGAGAGTACAAATCGGCGTACTTGAATTTCCTACTTTGCTGCTTGAATCTTTGGCGGAGCTTTGTCTGGAAGTTGTTCAAGAGAGGGCCTGCAATGGCAGGGACGTAGCAAGATTAGTCAATGAAGCGAGGGATATTTCGTAACTGGATGATGTCATCTTCAAGGTTTGCATTGTTCCATTTCCCAACTGCTTTGTTAGTCTCCGAGATTGAAGAACCCAAAAGGCCAGAGAGCAGCAGACTTATCTTTGACTGAACTTCCTTCGTATTGTCGACTGCTTCGAATAACATGGCTGTTTGAGCATCAAAGGAGTCCCGCCGTTTGCGTAGCTCTTAGATCTTCATTGTAGTCAGTGACTACAGAGTCCGAACGGATGTTAGCTGATGATGCCATGGTAGGCCAGGATTTGATGCGTGAGTGGGTCAATAATATTCGCTGGAGTGGACGATCTCGATTCTCGAACAGTTAATCTGGAGAAGCATCCCATATTTATGCTCTGGCGATGCAAACCACTGATAAGCCAGCACTGACCGAGATGTTCTGAATACTTACGTTGATGCTTGTAAAGCTGACTCCAATCGACCTATCAAATTACTATTGAATCGGCGCGTCGATCGGTTTTGAGACTAGGCGGCAACGCGCCATCACGTGTTCGCGAGATTTCCCGCTATCTTCCCGGCAAATATTGCCCACTACTCAACTGCCTCATTGAAATATTATCATGGCGGAGAGGCAGAGGACTGTCCAGGGGTAAGGTCAAAGGTTTATCAGATACGAATGAATTCTATCCGCGAGAAAGCGAAGTCTTTGTATCTACAGAAGCAACGAGTCTAAGCCCGGTTTCACATGACGGCATTTTAATTGCGACTTCTGAAGCTATCTTCGGGTCAAGTCCACATGTTCGCCGTTCGTCTGAGTCTAGATACTGTGTTCTGCCATCTTGCAAAACCAAATCCTTATCGTTCCTCGGCTGCCTTCGCTGATCCATATCTTCAACACCTGTAGAATATGAGATTATTGCTCGATTTTTGAAATAGTGTTCACTTATCCCATCATCAGTCTCAAAACGTAAACACAACGGATTGAACTTACACTTCTAACCTGAGCGACAGATCCTGCTTGAAGTTCATCAGTGCATCTAGCTGCTCAGACATCTTTCCTTGGACAGACTTCAGCTTCCAGTCAACCAGCCACCAAAACCACCGAACTACTTGGGCATCTGTTCGCTCAAGTCTTTCGACATTTTCGAAGTTCTCCAAAATTTCGTTCGTAGCGGTATTCCAAGCATCCAGGAGTTCCTGTTCGGGGCGCAGAAGGACTTGCAATTCGAGCGCACTACGGCCTTTCAACCCTCGAGCCTGAAATCTGAAACGATTAACTAAGGATAGGAAATCGGCGACTCCGTCAGAAATGTTAATCCACAGCTTGCATATCGAGAAAAGGAAGTTCGCAAAAGCTACGAAATCACTAAATCTAAACAGCATGGTGAGGTAAAGGCTCTCAAGTAGAATGACAGAAAACAGCAGATGCTAGCTGAGAGCTGATCAATGGAATATAAATAATAATACGCTGCTGATAAGAACTCTTGCGGTCAGACGAAACATCTAGCGAACCATGTACCACCGCCGGTGAACACAGATTCACAAGTTGCAAAGCTGCAACTTTGGAACCAACCAAGAGCCAGGGGCAAGACTAGATTGTGGGAGAAGGCAAAAATGCCACGCCTTTTGTCAGGTCTCTTAACGGATAACTTTGTTTCAGACCTGGTGTCACCTAAAACCCGGCTCTGTGCATGCTGGGATAACTTTGAACCTACATCAATAATGTGGTGATTATCATCTAATGCTCTACAATATATCCTTGATTTTCTGGTAGGAGATTTCCAAACGGAGATCTATGTGCAGCGTCAACAAAGCATCTGCACTGATTCGGAGAAACGCCCCTACCGCTATTCTTAATCAATTCATCAGCGCCCGATCGTTCAGCTGTCGCACATGATTCAAAAAAGCGTGTTTTATCGACCTTCACGCCTTCAATCAACAGATCGTTCGATTCGTATTGTTCCCCCCAATAGTCCGTGGCCTTCCAGACTTCTGGTACAGGGCTTAATGAATCAACCGATGACTGGCAGTTGAATTGGTAACGTGGGCCTATGTGGGTGAACTTGACACCAAATATATGAGCTTTGCTGCAGATCACCTTCAACGAGTAACGGAGACGTTCCTCATCTTCGTTTTCCATGCTTTTGTATGGTCTTAAAACCCGACATAGGTAGTCGATCATACAAAGACATTGCGCGTCAAGAATGGGGTTGGCGTTGTTAGAATGTTCGGTATCCCAATTCTCGTGGGGTCGAAACGAGATTTTCTTTAATAGACGAATTCGTGCAAAGAGACTCCAAGACTACAGGCCACAGATCTGAGAATTTGCATACACTCTGGACTAGACGTCTGTCCAGACTGTTTACAAAAGACACACAGTCTTTGTGCACTGGACTAATTTTAAATTTTCCACCTCGAACGTCCAGTACGGCGCAGATGGTAGCAGCAATGAAATGATTCGCTGCATCTCTTCGCTGTCTGGGATTCCGAAGAAGAGCGACCAGTCCCTTTGCCCCTAGCTGACCTTGGATAACAATAGTCTGTTAAGCTGCTTCACGGTTTGATTCTCGAGGTCATCCTGTAGGGCTTGCGGCTCTCTGAAACTGCACATCGGCGCAACGACCAACATCATCGAAGAGGTCTATCAATTTGGTCTCTATTTTCGCTTCAAGATCTTGGCCAGGATTGCTGAGCATTCCAATTCTAGAGCACGGACTGTGATGTCCTTCTCTGCATCATGTGCTTTCAATATTGATCCCCTCCGTCTTGCTAACATTCGGGTATTGTTTGAGCTCTTCGGTTCTCTACTTGTCCATAGCCACGTGAGTGTTATCGAAGTAGCCGCAGTGACAATCATGACTACTATCAGCGCGCCTGCCACAGAGGCATTCAAGGACATTGTGCATCCTATGCCAGGAGGAGGCCCTTGGGTTCAGTACTGCAGTGGTGGCTCCTGACTGAGGCACAAAATGTTTGGTTGCTTTCTCCTAGTCCTGCTCCTCAATATTTCTTCTCATCTCTGCTTGAAGCAGTATGAGACAGATCAAAAAGGACACCACCGTAACTTGACAAGGTACCATTCTCGGATATCTTCTTTGCCAGATGAATCGTACAACAAAGACTACCCACTAAATTTCCGTCTCCTAAGACAGACCACCAAATACAATCACTCTGGTTTCGGAAAGTGCAACAAAGGACAACCATCGATAGCCTCAGCCTACCACCTACCAAATTCTTCTAAACGTGCCTTGATGTCCGACTCGCCTCCAAAACATGGGGATTCTCCAACCCCAACACCGCGCCTTCGCGGCGCCGTCTACAAGGCTCTGTAGTGAAACCCACCAAAGTCCCAAGCTCTAGCGCATAACCCCTATCTTCCGCCCACAATGGACGCCCAATTTAAAAAAAAAGGTCCAGGAATAGTTGAAGCTCCCACTCTCCTCCCTTTTCGCGCGCCTGAACAAAACGCGCCCAGTCACGACCTACATACGAGTCAGCCTTTAGCCGTAGCAATTACGTCCACTGAGGCTGCTACAGTACCTGTTCGAAACCTTGGCGCAGCTGATCACGAGAGATATATGTAGGCGTCGCTTGAAGCGAAGTGTCAACTCAAATAAGAGATTTTCCACTTGTTGTTATTTAAAAAAAAAATATATCCGAAAAAGGGAGTGTGCCCAAAATCACAACTGGGATATGCATCCTCTTACTGTACTGTAGAAAGACAATCGCTTCGCGCTTCAAGGCTTTGCGGTGTGGACTGACCTTGTGTTTATGGTTTTTAATCCAGATAAGAGCCGGCAAAGTCACTAAACCGACATGCCAAGTAGTCCAAACCCCCTCCCCCCCTCCTCAGACCACACTATCTTGAAACCGCTATTAGAAGTTATATATACCCCCTCATAAGGAATTTCCTCGACACGAAGAAGCCTTTCCATAAACCCACGCATGCATTAATCCCCCCCCCCCCCACTATCCTACACCAGGGACATTAAATCAAACCGACACATAGACCTTTCATCACACAATCCTTTTCCAAAATCTTTCTCATGAAAACTTCATGACAACGCAATAAGCTTCTACAACAACAACGATCGTTCTAAAGCCATCTTCGCCTTCATTCTCTCAACACATGCAGAACCCTCAGAAACCCATCCATCTCGCTATGATGTATACAATAACCTATCAATTTTAGCACAACAAAGAAAAATCGGAAAAAAAACCCCAGGGCAGCCTCCACGATCCCGAAGAAAAACCAAAAAACTTAAACTTTTCGACCTACGACCTATACCCCCCCATCTCCAGCAAACATCGCCTCTCTAATCCATCCCCCCCCCCACACTCCTCTCAAACCCAACAGAAAGCGAAAAAGTTTTGCTTTTTTATATATATATATACAGTACCGCCCCAAATAAAAAAAAACCAACAACAACAACAACAACAACAACAACAACAACAACAAAAAGAAAAAGAAATCGAGTGGAGTGAGTGAGTCTCGGGGGTTTTTCCGTATGTTACATGTACTGTGTATCGGCTTGTGTGTGTGTGTGTGTGTGTGTGATTTACGGTGTGGAAGGTACTGTGGGTATAGTAGAGGTGGATTTGCGGGGGGTGGAGTGGGTGGGTGGGGGGGGGAATGGGGAGGGGGAGTGGGGAGGGGGAGTGTAGGAGAGGAGGAGTGTAGGAGAGGAGGAGAGGTGGTAGATTGGGGTGGGGGAAAGTGGAGAGGATATATATATGTAAGGTGGTTCTAAAGAAAAGGCACGGGTGCTGTGCGGTGGCGTGCTGTGCTGTGCGTGGGACCCAAGCAGAATACTCATACATACCTCGTGAATTTCGAATTTTTTTTTGGATTTTCCTTGTGTTTCGTAGTTACAGTAGGTATGTATGTAGGCAGGGTAGTAGAGCTTCTTGTACAGGACTCGTCGAATCAACCCTTGCGCCCCCCCTATTTAGATGACTTGCAGTACTTATGTAGCTCGCTAACCCCCGTACGAGTACTTGAAACCCCCTATCCCGTACTTTGAACCCCCCTGTTGCTCGCCATAAAATGCCCCCCCCAAACCTTATGGTATCACAAGAAAAATGTATGATCGAGACATTGCATGCAGGAACCCCGCGCGGCCTTTTTAAGCCACCTTGGTACTGCCGATTTTCTCGCTAAGACTGGGTGCCGAGGAAGATTCGGCGCCGCCGTCGACGCCGTGGATGTATTCGCGTTTGTGCTCGACGAAATCGTACTGCAGTGTTTTCGTTAGCATTGACGGGCACCAAAAAATTGCAAAGGGGTGCAGGGGGATTATAAATAGGAAGGCGCAGAGATTATGATAGGAAGGTACACGAAACTTACAGCAAACTCGCCAATCTCCGCATCGTCGATGCCGTTAATCTCGGCGCTCTCGGACGCGCGCAGGCTGAGGCCTGGGATCAGGTTCATGACGAACAGAATGATGCAGGTGCCGAAGAAGGAGTAGCTGAATCCCGACACGGAATCCGCGAGCTGGTAGCCTAGCTGCACCCAGTGGCGGTTGAGCCAGCCGCCGGGGATGGAGCTGAAGCCGTCGAGGTGGGCAATGTAATCTGCAGCGAAGAACGCAGTCAAGATGTTTCCGGTCAGTCCGCCAATAGCGTGCACGGCGAAAATGTCGAGCGCGTCGTCGGCTTTCATGTAGTACTTTAGCTTGGTGGCGTAATTGCAGCAGAGGGTTCCCATGATGCCGAAAATGGGCGCGGACCAGGCGGGGACGTAACCCGAGGCCGGAGTGATGGCGACGAGGCCGGCGATGGCGCCGGAGCAGAAGCCGACGGTGGACCATTTGCGATCGAGGCGGTAGTCGAGCAGGACCCATGTAAAGCCGCCGACAGAAGCGGCCAGGTGAGTCACCACGCAGGCCATGATGGCACGCATGTTGGCGCCTAGCGCCGAGCCGCCGTTGAAGCCAAACCAGCCGACCCAGAGGAAGACGGTGCCGATCACGACATGGGTGACGTTGTGAGGCCGGTAGGGGAGGCCGTCGAGATCGCTGTAGCCCCTGCGTTTGCCAAGCATCACCGAGTAGGCCAGAGCTGCAGCGCCCGACGAGATGTGCACCGGGGTCCCTCCAGCAAAGTCGAGGCCGCCCATTTTGTAGACCCAGCCGGCGGGATTCCAGGTCCAGCAGGCGATGGGGTCATAGATGAGAGTGGCCCAGACAAACATGAAGACGACGCACGGGAGCATGCGTCCGCGGTCAGCCGCCGCACCGATTGCCAGAGCGGGTCTGGTGGGGTGCATGTTAGTCGCGCCGCCAGAGATTGACGTTGGCGCTCGGACTTACGTGATGGCAGCAAACATGCATTGGTAAATGGCAAACAGCAAGTCTGGAACCTTCGGGCTTCCCACCGATGGATGCGCCAGGACGTTTCTGAAGCCGATATTGTCGAGGTTGCCCAGGAACTTTCCCGCCCCGTGCGAGAACGCCAAGGAGTATCCCCAGAAGAACCACTGGAACGATACGACGGCAGTGGACATGAGAGAAAGCCAGATGAGCGATAGAGCAGACTTTCTGCGGGCAAGGCCCGAGTAAAAGAAGCCCACGCCGGGGATCATCAGCAGAACGAGCGCGGAGGCGGTGATGACCCAGGCGAGATCGCCTGTGGTGTAAAAGACGTTCAGGTCATAGTTCAAGGAGTCTCCTCCGGCGGCGTCGTCGGTGTTGTTGAATTGGTACAGCGGAACATAGTTCAAGTTGGTGAGGTCAGCCTGGGTAAGGGGTGAGCCTTGAGTGTCGGGCATCTTTGTGCTCTACTCTGTCTTCCAGAAGTCCTGTATGTTTTGATCAAGCGGTGGACCAGCGTTGAACGAGAGTTTGTAGAAAGTGAGGGGGGTGAATATGTGTTGAGGTCAAGAATGAAATGACGAGACCTGGGATAAACTAATATGTTCGGGGCCAGATATATACGTGAAGCCATCGTTCCTCCTTAGCACCCGCCGAGGAGATATCCGGCGAGATTTAGTCAAGTGTTGAGTACTTCCGTACGTAGCACCATACAAGTCGTGGGTCTCGATGCTCTCGACTGGACAAACCGGCGGCGATGATTCCTTATCGCTGGGTCTAAAAGGAGGCTTGCGGAGGATGATGGATGACAGGATGACTACGAGGACGGAGGAGGTACGGAGTACGGGAGTAGACCATTAGACGGCGCACTGATTGTTTGCTGCCTTTGTCAGACTCGCCTAGAACCTTGTAGACGACGCCTTGCCCCTTGGCGGTGTTGTCGCTAGACACACCTTATCAGAACCACATCATCACGAGTTCACGACTCTGTCACCAATCAGCAATCAGATATGCCGACCACCCTAAAGTACTTTAGCCATGCCGGCGCATCCCCCAAGATCTCCCCACTTGGATCTTCCGACCATGTGGGCCATCCCCATCCATCATCCATGTTACTCGTTTAATGCAGGTGTTTGGTTGTTGTGTTGGGCCAGCAAAAGCCCACCTTAACCTACCTACCTTACCTTTAGCCGGCTAAGAACCCCCAGCTCCGTTCCTTCGGTAATCTCGGCCATCAGGCTTTTGAGTCGTCGTCATTGGTGGGATAGAGGCGTTTGATATGGGATTTCCCCCCAAGCACGAATCAAAGAATACCTTAAGGTAGCCAGAGGATTGGTGGGAAGTCAACGGGGGCGGTGGACCAGCCGTGTGTGTGTGAATTCCCGCAGTCAGCCCTGATGGAAAGTTGCGATAAGCTTTCAAATACGGTTAGAGCGGAGATAAGAAGCAAACTTCTTCGGATCCCTTACCGCCCGTAAAGTACCGTCCTCTCTGTACAATTACATATAGCAAGATAAGTTCTACAATAGAGCAGAAGAGGTTCCTATAAACAACGATATACCCAAGGTATCACCTACTGCCATGTGCGCCTGCCACACGCATCATATGTAGCATAGCATAGCATAGCATACTGTAGCATTCTGTACCCTCAATCCCGTCAAGAGGTGCATTGCAAATCCCTTTCTCCCCCCAGGGTCCCGAATGCATGCATGCGTGCGGGCAAGGCGGGGCTACTGTACCTAATGATTCCCGTGTACATATCGTGCGATAGGTAAGCCCTCCCTCAGCCCTGCGCCCTGCATCCGCCCATCACCATTCATGCATCACCTTTACCTTACCTTAAGGTACCTCACCTTACCTTATTACAGAGTGCCCCAGAAGTGCTAAGAGCGAGAGCCCCACTACATATATGTTTTCGTTCTCTCACTCTTTGTGCTCGGGTTTAGGTTTCTTACTCTATCGGCTGGAGGAGTGTTACGGACACGGTCGGTCCAAAAAAAAAAAAAAAAAAAAAGAAGGGGGGTCTACATACGGTAACAATGAAGGTACTGACTGTACTGTATAAGAAATGTGGATATGTGTTCAATCGACAGAAAACTTTGTTTTGCTTTGGCTAGGAAGCTAGGGTATGGTTGAATTATTGAGGAATAGAGTACCGCGTAGAGGACGGGGGAAAGGGGTTGGGTGCATAAGTGTTTTCTCTCTTCTCCACCGGTTTCCCTTCTACGTGCTGGCGATCCGCGTATGGGGGTTTCGGAGCTGGACCTTTGCTGATAGCCATATGATATGAACGAGGACGAGAAATATGGTGCTCGTGCTGTCGTTGACAGATTGACTCTTTTGCCTAATACAACTTTCAATGATTCACTACCCATCCCTTTCTTCGTCCCGAGCAATCAACACACACGGCCTCTCCGCCACCCATATCTTCCTATCTCTGGTTTCCTCGCCTCCATTTGCCCCATCAACGCCATCTCCATCATCGCCGAGGACCCTCACATCCTCAACCAATCCCCCAACCTCATAAACCCCACTCCCCAGTACAACAACCCCAACCTCCACATCCGTTGTCCCTCCAGCCTCAAGCACCGGCAACGCCCGCTGCAAAAGTCCATGTATCAAAAGCTTTTGGGAGAGGTCGAGGGCGATATGCTGCGGCTGGTTGGATAGGGTCGGGAGGAGGCGAAGAAGGGGGTGAATGGGGTGGGAAGAGCGGTTGCGAAGGTGCGTGGTCAGAGTAAGAGCCGTGCAGGTTGGGGTGACGTAGGTTGTAGGAGCCAGGGTGGTGAGTCTGGGCGAAACAAGGGAGGGGGAAGGGGATGAGGGGATAGAGAGGGAAAGGGACATGTCCAAGTCTTCCAGTTTATATGCGTTGAGCATACGCGTGCTTAGCCTCAGCGCCCGCAGATTAATAGCACCGGTCCGTCCTGTCGAATCTTCGGTCCAAGAAGCACCGATAAGGCTCAAAAGATGCTCACGATACCAGAAAGCTTCTCTGGCCGTGAGCTCTGCGGCACGTGTGGGTGCGGTGGTCGAAGTGTTGAGGATGAATTGCTTCTTGGTCGTTTGTGGGATGGGAAGGTGGGTTCGAGATGAGGGAAGATAGGGGCGTGGGAGGATGAGTATAAGGCGAGTGGTAGCGCCTGGGAGGATAGAGTCGTGGAGGGTATATGCATGGGTCGGGATATCGGTCGAAGTTCCCGGAGTTTCACTTGTGGGGTTCGGTGGGTTTGTAGGGGGTGAGTTTTGAGGGGTGGAGGAGCGGACTTGGATGGATATGGATAGTGGCGTGGGCCAGGAGTTACGGAGGTCGAGTAGAAGGAGGCAGTGGTGAGTATCGTGAGGTTGGAGGCCGATGCGGGAGAGGAGGGCTTGAAAGCGATTTTCCGGTTTGGGCGATGGGCGTGATGTAGCTCTTGAGCGAGAAGAGTCGGAAGACTTGTCAGAGTTGGCTCTCAGTTGCTGTTGACGTTGTTGATTTTGCCAGGCAAGGTCACTGGTAAAGGGGATAAGGTCATTCCAGCAGAGCTCTACGCTCGCGTTGACCGTCACAGTGAGAGGAATTGTGAATCGCCGGGTATAGAATGTGTCCTTGACATCTGATTTTCGGACTCCGAGATAGCCATAATCTACTAGGATTGTTCCGTGAGATAGTCCTGGCTTTCCAAATACTTCTATCTTAAGAAGCATTTCTTCTCCAGGACCAATCTTAATATCCCAATCTTTAATCTGCCACCGAAAAGCTTGCTTCTGCGATGAGGCAAGCTCGAGCTCGTACGTTTCGGCCGAAGAAAGGTCCTTGCTGGATAAGGCGGCTTGCACTTGAGAAGCAGTCGAGTCGACAAAGGAAAGATTCATTATATCTACAGGAACTGAAGGTGAAACGTTTTCCAAAGTACATACGAATGACTTGGTCTCTCCTTCGAGTAGCATTATGGCAGACTGCGCGAGCGAAAGAGACTTCAATATTACGTCTGGTTGAGCTCCGATGACCTTCAGTGCAACAGTCGAGGTGCTAGGACCTTGCGGTGCAAGAGTTATCTTGCTTTTACCAGGATCTGAGGCTGTGGAAGTAGGCCTCGAAACAGCCCCAGAAATTGAATCAAACCCTTGACGCTGGGCTTTATGTCCCGGTTTAAAAGTCCACGATGTTTTGAAAATAGGGAATCTCCGCTTCCGGCAGCCTTTGATTTTGGCAATGCATCCCGTAACAGTCAGCGAACCAGAAGTCTTTGGCACGCCACTCAGCAGCACCGTCTGAGTCCTGTAAGGTCCGATTATAGTACGCTGTAGGAAGCCGTCGAAAGATACTCCGGATGCTTCTAGCGAGAGACTCTCTATTTCAACATCTAATTCATACATGTTTTGCAGAGTGACTCGAAACACAGCTTCTTCACCAGCAACAAGGATCGGCTCCTTCTCGTTAGCCCCGATACTCTTAATGAAGGGGTTGTAGATAAATGGACTCTTCTCCGATTTTGCCTCGATTATGTCAACAACCTCCAGCTCGGACTTTGCGTGTGGTATAGGATGTTTCGCCGAATATGACTCCAGCATTTCAACTCCGCGAACCAAGAACTCATCCCAATAATCCGTCTCAATATCTTCGAGCCCAAGCTGTCGCGCAGCACCAACGGTACGACTTATGTTACTCGCAAGCCGTACTTGCTCCTCGACCGGTAAGGCAGGCAAGACCTCGTCACTATCAGGTCCTGGGGCGACACTCTTTCCTGCGACCCGTAACATATCAGCAGAGAAGCGAAGGACACCTCCAAGATCTGGTAGAGCTTCGCAAAGGTTGATGCAAGACCTGAGTATATCTAGTTTTAATTCTTGTGCTCCCAAGGTATGCAGCAACGCTTGCTGTATTGCACGAGCAATAACACTTTCGTCCGTGTCTAAAGGCGATGCGCTAGTAGGATACTCTTTGCCTACCGTCAGATCATGGTTAGGGATGTTCTGGCGGCTAGGAGAAGGCGCAACAAGGATTCCATAAGCATGGCAAACTAGTTCAAGCAGACTCTGAACATCGTGGTCCGTGTCACCTTGTACATTGTCAGCTTTTTGAAGACTAGAGTTCTTTACTGCTGCGTCGAAAGAAGGCAGACTAGCAGCAGGATGAACACCCATCTCAGCCGCTCCATCTTTCCTGGCTTGAACAAGGGCTGGCAGAAGAGCAGACACGAGTTCTTTCAGAACAATAGCCTTCTTGCGGTGGTAACCCAGCTCGGACAGAACCGAGGCGATACCGGCAAGGATAATTATACGATCTGATACTGACAACGGCGTTTCTGATGAAGGGTCAGGGAAGGCACGGAAAAGCAAGGCGGTGAGCTCTGCTCTAGTTGGGAAAGCAGTGACTTGGGAGGGTTTATCATTGCTGTAAGAGATCGTCGTGTTGAGGACCACACGCTTGAGACCGTCATCATCAAGACGCCCATGTGAGACTTGAACAACTGTAAGAAGCTTGGCAAAACGAATGGTGGTTTCAGAGAAAGCGAGTTGAGGAATCTTATCATCAGTGAATGTCCAAGCACGGGAATAGAGATTCAGAATATTGTTCGCCAGGTCAGGTAGTAGGTTAATCAGGTTTTGCATTGATTCAAGGTGGCCTGCTGTACTAGCGGAAGTCGAAGTCGGCACGTCTGGAAGGCTGTTGGATGGCGTGTGCTTGGCAGATTTTGCTGCATTGGAGCCAGGTTTTTCTGCTCCAGGAACAAGTATCTGAGGAATCTTTAAAAGGTTAATGTTGCTTTCTACAACAAGCCATACCTCATAGATCAAGGATTCGAAGACTTACTCGAAATTCCATGCCTGCCCAAGCATACATGACGAGACAGATTGCTAAGTAATCTAAAGCTTTACCATGCCATAGATAATCAGTGTTGGCCCTGGCAATTGTTGCACCTTCTGTAAGCTCCTTCACCGCGTCCGGCCACCGTCCTGCGAGAAGGTAAAGAGATCCAATCACAATGCCTATCCGTCCTTTGCCTTTGATTCGCTCCCTTTCCCCAGCACCACCAGCACCAAAACCCTGCATCGAGACTCTATCCCGACTTCTCCTTCTGCCCTCTGGAGTAGCAGCAATCTCATCAAAAGTAGTGGGCGGCGTGCTTACTCTGTCGGGAGGAGACATCGCTCGGCCATCTAGCTTGGGATCTCGCGAGGTCGTGCTTGAAGGCATGTGAACGGGCATTGACATGCGGCCCTCGACCTTTGAGGCAGTGCCGGCTGGGGAAAGTGACCGCATACCATGGAGAGCAGATGTTGGCCGGGAAGATATGGGCGCTTGGGCGTTGTAGAGATCACCATTGCCGAGACCTAGCATAGATCTTGGTGACTCTAGAGAGGGAAGAGCTTGCAAAGATTTTGCATACGAAGTCATCTCAGCTAAGAGTTGGGATGTTAAGTCACACATGACCGTTTTTATTGTGGTCGTCTTGGACTTCTCAAGCGTAGGTACGTAAACTACGCCTTCAGGCGGTGGTTTTGCCGGCATAGCATGGTCAAAAATCAAGACTTGATGAACTAAAGCCTTGGGAAATTGGGTCTTGATTTTCTCCAGATCTTCAACGAGTGATCTCACATAAGTGTTTTGGCTATCTTCGGCCCTAGATAAATCCGTTTGTTCATTGTTCCTAGTATCTGTTTCCCTTGATATACCGCCTAAGCTGTTGTAATCTGCAATTGCTATAACCATCAAGGGTTCCCTATATAGCTCGAAAGGGGCCAAAGCCAGGTGCGAGGGTGGGGGGAAAGGTGTCGTTAAGTCATAAAGAACCAGACCTGTAGGAAAAGCAAGCGGCGAAAACATAGCTAGGATACACCAGAAGTTGTCAGCGATATTGCCTACAGACTCTTTGGTTCGCGCAAGTAGCATAATAAAGCGTAATGGTATCCTACTTCTATGAGGTCTGCCATCAGGGCTGACGTCTCCCAGACGCACCACATTCTCTTGCTGAAGCCTTCCCAGAGAACTCAGAAACCACGATCGCTTGATATGCCCAACAGGGACAACAAGGACTTTGACTCGCGCTGGGGCGACGAAAGAGAGGGAATCAAGGTTCATGGTGACATTTGTTTGTGGATATACCCACGATCCTATGGTAAGCTCTTGAAGAGCACAGAATAATGAGCTTTGGGGTTGTAGGGTCCATGACCGAGGTTCAGAAGTACAGAGCACAAAAGATTCTGATATGAAGATCCTCGGTACATGATGAACAACTCGGGTAACTTGGCGGAGTAATGCGGCGAAAAAAATGGAGGGGGGGGGGTTGTAGACTGCGATTATCTACGGTGGCCCATTGTACGCGCAACAGGCAGCTTCACTGAAATGTGATTCAACAAGGCGCAACGCCACAACACATTTAATTAGCCTTACTGTTTTACCCTTTCTTGTACAGCAGATAAGAGGATATAGATGTTTTCTTACTCCTCTGATTCATGGAAGATGACGATATACATTTATGAGAAGCACGCCCTTTCCAATAGCCTATTCTACTACAATCTAATGCTTTGAGAATACAGAGAGACCTTGGTTCAAAGATATCATTCCATGAAATCTTTTTGCTGCTGCGTCACGTCTTCTCCAGGGAGGATCCATCTGGGCCCGACGCCCGCGACAGTAACGTCAGGACTCTAAATGGCGAACAGACTTGATTATGATGCACTCAGAGCGCAGACCATACGTAATGGTAACGACGAGGCTGTCACAGTCAACACTCGAGCCCTGATAGACAAGGTACTAGCGAGATATTCGGGAGAATGGACGACCTTGAGAGAACTGCTTCAGAACGCCGCCGATGCTTCAGCGAGAAAGGTTACCATCAGACTTCAGACCATGCCATCCTCTAACGTCCCCGCTCCGCTGAGCTCCGACTCCTCAGTCCGACTAAAGCACGTGATAGAGAATCACACCTTGAAGTCATCCATAATCGAGAACGATGGGGAGCCATTCAAGGCAACAGACTGGTCACGGCTCAAGAAGATAGCAGAAGGGAATCCAGATGAAACAAAGATTGGTGCTTTTGGGGTGGGATTCTACAGTGTCTTTGCGGATTGTGAGGAACCCTTCGTTTCTTCTGGGAAGGAAGCTCTTGCATTCTACTGGAAAGAGGACTCTTTGTTCACCAGGAAATTGCAATTAGAGAACGATCAATCCACAAATACGACCTTTGTACTTCCCATGCGCAATGCTTCGTCTCCCGTACCACAGCTTCTGTCACTGTGTCAATTTCTCTCGAGCAGTCTTACCTTTGTTGGACTTGAGGCCATAGAATTATGGCTAGATGAATGGAGGATTCTACGACTGAAGAAAGTCATTGCCCCAAGCATTGAAGTGTCAATACCCAAGGAAGTGGAAAGAAAAACCCGCGAAGGCTTAATGCAGGTGGTCAGCGTGTCAAAAGAGGCTGCTCAATTGGACGCTCACTGGCTGAAGGCTGTAGGTTGGGAGCGTAAGAAAGATTATGGCAACACAAGCAATGCTGGATCGGGTCCGACTCTACCTTCAGCTCAGCCAGGTCAGTCGCTTCGGACATTCTTCTCGAGACTTGCCCCAGGGACCATCAATGTGGCTGCAGAGAAAGAGGCAAAAGAACAGAATGCCTTGCAGGAAGCTATCTCAGGGAATGTGATGGGCGAGGAGAACGCCACAATCTTCCTGCACGTTAACAAGGCAACGGTCCGTACTTTGGTCGGTCCGAATTTCGCCTCCGAGCTTGAGCGTGCCACTAAAAAGCCTCCTCCTAGGACTACAACAGTGTCTCTCTTGACTGCATCGTATGATGAAAGTGCGGCGTCTACTGCAAGCAGTCCTAGCCAATCCTCAAAAGCTATTAACATGTTCAGCTCCGTGCTTCCCACGAAGGGGAGAATTTTCATCGGCTTTCCCACGAATCAGACCACAGGACTGAATGCTCATATTTCTACTCCATCGGTCATACCAACAGTAGAACGAGAGTCCATCGATTTAAACAATCAGTATGTACGTGTATGGAATATCGAGCTTCTCAGGGTCGCCGGAATTATAGCCAGAATTTCATGGAGCAGCGAAATGGTGGAATTGGGACGCAAGCTATTGGGCGCCGTACGTGCTGCTAGCCGAAAGAGACTTGGTAAGGAGGATATTGCAAACATTCTCCCCGAGGCATTGTTTTTGCACAAGACATTCACCTGGAAGGAATCAACTCCATCATCCGAGGTTGGGACGTTGGTCGAGGAGGCATTTTGGACATGTAACAAGAAGATGACAATCGACGTACTTTCAAGTCGTGGTGTACTTCCGAGTTCTCGTGTACGCATTTCAACGGAGGACCTAGGCTTCGTCGAGGGAATCCCGGTTCTCCCTGATGCTTTAGCAAATTCAGGGCTTATAAGGAGGATGAGAGACTATGGTGTTATCACAGAAATCACTATCTCAGATATCAAGTTGGAGCTAGAGGGAAAAGCTCTGAACGCCGCTCAGCTGCAACAATTCCTCGAATGGCTTGGGCATAAGGCCCGCATTGATGAGATTGATACGGCTATGATTCGGTCATTACTTGACGTAGCCGTCGCTAACGACGATGGAGGAGCTTCTGCAAAACTCATCGTACTCAGCGACATCAAGAACTTCCTGAACGTATCGAGGATTCCGGCTGAAATGCCTTCACCGCCCACCACTATGCCCTTCAAATTCACGAAGAAACTCAGCAAGTTTGAACTAGACGCTTTAGGATGGGAGGACTTGCAGATGGTGCCTTGGCTAAGATGGATTGTTGAAAATGCAGGGGGACGAGGTGAACTTCCCTTGGAGCAAGACTTAACCAACTCCTCTTCATTTGCAAGCGCGGTCCTACCCGTTATCTCAAAGCAGTGGGATGGGCTCAGCCCTTCCTCAAAGACTACCGTGATCGAGTTGTTGATACCTCGGACTGTTATCCCCACGAAAATGGGGATGAGAAAGCCTAGTGATGCCTACTTTCCTTCCGTCAAATTATTTGATGATTTACCCATAGTGACTGGCCTCCACTCTGTAAAGGACAAGCTTTTATCGGCGCTAGGCGTACGGAAAACGATCGAGACTGGGGTGGTGTTTGAGAGACTCATGGCTACTTCGTCTCGCACAGATGAAAAAGCTGCCGTCGCTACCGGGAGATGGAGTCATGTCGATCTCATCAAGTACCTGGCCTCGGTCCGTAGTGATATCCCGTCTGGCGACATCAAGCGGCTGAAGAGTACTAAAATCTGCCCGGTCGAAACCGACTCAAACACAGGCTCTGATCAACGCTATCTCATCTCGGACATCTTCGAGCCTAGCGAATCTCTGCGAGGTTTACAGCTTCCTATTCTGCAGTGGCCCGGCCTTTATCGTGCAGAAAGCGCCGAAGGAAAGTTTTTGGCTTCCCTCGGCCTACGGGCCGCTCCCAGCTATATGGAACTCATCAGCATCATGGCCAAAGCTGGTGCAGAGGAAGACTTCGCACTTCGAGATCGAGCCTTGAAATATTTCGTCGATCATCACCAGACCAAAGGTTATGCCAATTTCGACCATAAAAGCATCACTATGCCTTATCTGCCACTGCAAAGTTTAGGATCCAAATTAGCCATTCCTACCAGATGCTTTACAAATGATCGAGCTGCAATTCTGGGTTTTCATATTTTAAGGAAGGACCTCCATGTCCATGCCCTCAAATTTGGTGTCCAAGCCGATCCACCAATCCAGGAATGTATCGATCGCCTAACAAAAGACCCTCCGCAAAACAGACGCAGCGCACGTGAGATATTCGGATACTTTGCGGGTCGACTTGCTGAGATCAACAGCCAACATACCCAAGTGCTGAGCGAGGCTCTTATCGTCCCAGTCGCTTCGAATTCGTCAACCCCAAGTTCGGAGAAAGCCGAGCAAATCCGGCACATACCCCCTCGGATATGTTTCCTCGGCGACGAAGACAAATATGCGGATATCTTTGATTATGTGGACTTCGGTCAGGAAGCGAACACGTTTCTTCTACGATGTGGATCGAAGCACGAGCCCAGTACCACAGAACTCGCGTATTTGTTAACGCAACAGCCGGCCAGAGTTTTCACCATCCTTGAAATCCCTAAATACCTCGAGCTGCTACGGAACCTTGCCGAGGCATGGCGCAGCTTGAAGAAAGATAAAGCTCTAGTTAAAGAAATGAAGAAAGCTCCGTTCCTGCTCGCTTCGAAAGAGGTACCCTCTGGAGTCACTAAGGTTGATCAAGATGAAGACGATGAGACTGGCGTAAAGACGTATGAATTGGCAAGTGCGAGCCAGATCGTCATTGTTGACGACATCATAAGCTACAACTTATTCAAGATGAACCTCCTCGCTGCTCCGATGGAAGAGTCGCTTGAGAACCTATACACCAATCTTGGTAGTCCTGAGCTTGGAAGTCTGATTGAGGAGCAGCATAGCATTGGGAGTATAACACCCGATCAAAAGGGTGCTGCGAAGCTTCAGCGACTAGTTCAGGAACGGTCACGACTATTCCTGCATGATCATGAAGCCGATACAATAAGGCACGATGCGAAATGGATAGAGAGATACCTTTCAATTGTAGCAGTGAAGTCAATCTCACTTCGGAAGTCGCTCAAAGGAACCAGCATCCGCCACAACGAATCCAGAACAGCTGCTACATATCAGGACAAACAAAAAGGTTGGGTTCTCTACGTTACCGCGAGAGGCTGTGACTTGTATGAAGTCAGTCAGGTCCTGGTCCCTTTACTCCTGAATAGATCAAAGCCGCAGAATGTCATGATGTTCGAAATGTTGTTGGATACCGACTTGCGTAAGCTTGGCGCAAGGGGCTACAATGTGCAACGAATCCTCCGACAGCAAGCTACCGAAAATCGGATTGCCGAGGAGGCGCGAAAGAAACAGTTGGAGCAGGAGCAGCAGCAGTTGTTAGAGCGTGAAACCCTTTGGAACGAGAGACAAGCACAGAACGCGCTCATTGCACATCAGCAAGCTTCAATGCCAGGTGTTTTCCCCGACTCACCGGATCACAAGCATCCCAGTCGTATGGGCGATTTGCTTGCACCTAGCGAAGATGAAGCCACTCGAAAACCACGAGGACTTTTCTCAAGCTTTTCTGAGTTTGGCAAGAGACTTGGACTTGAGAATGGCCGACGCCCATCGCAGAGTAATGTGAGCGGTGGTATCGAGACTCCACCGCCTCCATACACTCAAGAGGACGTCCAAAAATCACGCAGCCCTGTTTTTCAGCCAGAAGTCGCCACAGCGCCGCATCAGTTACAACAGAAGTAAGTTTCGGCTTAAAGATGCCTCCAATCGACTGCTAATAACTACATCTAGCCTGGTCAATGCCATCCAAGCATCGCGTGCTCACAATTCGTCGAGCGTAAATAGCCGACCTGCGGTAAATGAAGTAAAGGAGACCCAGACTTATTGCGATGCCAAACCAGGACACGATATTTCATATGTTGCCGAAATCTCGAACATACGAATCTTCTTATCCAACGATGTTACCAGAAAGGGCACGACCGCAAAGAAGTTTATGGAAACGAACGCGTCAGCACTGAGCCTGTTTGCATCGGTCTTGCTTGACTGCGGTGGTGCTTTTGCCCTAGCACCCAAGACCCTGCACATTTACTACGATGATGCCGGCAGCACGATTGCGTTCAATTCAAACAAGGCACTGTTCTTCAACTATCGATATTTCGAGAACCTGCACCTTCCTTTGGTACAGCAAGGCAACAAGAACGATGCCATTGTCTACTGGAGCGTCGTCCTTGCACACGAGTTGGCGTAAGTCTGATTACCTCCCCAACTCCTACAGTCGCTAACCTTCTATAGCCACAACCTGGTGGAAGACCACAGCTCAAACCACAGCTTCTACACGTAAGTCTTTTCTTCCAACACCTCTGCCTGTCCCTTCTAACCCTCATCACAGAGAGGCTCTGATTATCCAATACTTCAACACAATCGCCCTCAAGCTCAGCCCACAAAACCCTCCCGGGAGCGCTCAAACAACTCCAACCCTCCCACCAGACCCCCCAAGGCCAGCACAGCGAGCGGCACCCTCCCTCTTAGACTGATTACGACATAGAACCTGATACGCGCAACGGCATTATGTACATCATGTAACTTCTTGGCAGCATAGCGGCATTGGGGAGCATAGCGCTGGAATCTTAGAGCTTGCATTCGGCTTCTGTACTTTTTATGCATACATGCAAGCTACCTACCTACCTACATAGTTACCTACCTTAGACTACAGTACCCTAAACGCGCCTTCCTACCCTTCTCCGTCACATCATCACGGAAGTTGTTTCTCCCGCGCCCCCCAACGCAGATCCTACTCCCCATCCGTGATCTCCTCTCTGTACCTCCAATACAAAACCCTCCTCCTCCCAACCCTTGTACCCCTTCTCCCCAATCCGTATGCATCCCCCCCAATCTGTCACACCCCCACCCCCTCGTGATTCCAAATCCAATCCCATCCACTACAGTAACTCCCCATGCTCATCTCCCACAACAGGCCAAAAAATAAGCTCGCGGGAGCTAACACCACCCTTACCCGGGTCAAAGGGTCCCCCCCTCGGCCGTTGCTGGATCTAGACCCTCTTGGATCTTGGTGGTGGTGGTGGGGTCACTTGTTAGCTTTTCTCCCCGCATCTGTTAATTTATGATTATCAATATAAAGTTAAAACACCCTTTGTGCGGTGTTGACTTTTTACAACACGCTTATAAACAACCACAACAAGTTTCCCACCTCTCTTTAACATTTTGTTGCCACAAGAAATTTTTCTACCCTACGCAAAAATCTAGTTTTTTTTATATTGCAAAATGGCAAAAGGCAGCTGCATGTGCGGGGCGATTGCGTACGAGTATACTGGTGCGTTTTCGCGCTGTGTTTCTTTTGCAGTATATCTTGATTGTGTTCTGTGAACTGATAAAGGGACGTAGGGGAACCGCAAACGACGGCGCTTTGTCATTGCACTGACTGGTACGTTTGCCGCCTTTCCTCCTTTCCTGCTTGCATGTCGACTGCAACTGTTGCTGATCTCGCCCTTTTTCTGAGTAGTCAGAAGTGGTCCGGTAGGCCGCCCACCCCACAAAACGCCTCAAGCCCTTCTTCTTTTCTGATATGTTTATCAACAGGCGCGGCATACACCTCCAACGTCATTGTTCCGCGCAAGGACTTCAAGGTGATAAAGGGGCATCCGAAGAACTGGGCTGGGGTCGGGGATTCGGGGAAGAAGAATGATCATTTTTTCTGCGGTGGTTCGTTCCCTCCTATACCGTCCTCTTACCGGCCCTTTCCGCTCGTTCTCTCCAGGCCTACTAACCAAACAACAGACTGCGGCTCCTCCCTATACACGGAGCTAGAAGTCATGCCCGACGCCGTGGCCATCAAATCCGGCGGCATTGACGATAAACAAGCCAAGGATTTCCCAGTGCAGGTGGAGTTTTATACCAAGGATCGGTTGGGGTACTGTGCGGAGCAGAAGGGGGCGAAGCAGGTTGAGGTGTTTGGGTAGGTTTGCGAAGCGGGATGGGGAGGAGGAGGGGAAGAGAGGGGTGGAGGAAGGGAATTTGATGAGGAGGGAATAGTTGGATGGTTAACTTGCTTCTTATCCCTAGTACCACTTTCGACTTTCCACAATCCCCATCTCATCATCCGTCTTTCTCACAGCCCTCCTGCACTCACATCCCTGTTGCTCTCCACTCGATCAGATCTTCCCCGCCTCACCTATATCCACTCCCCAGTTCTCCCTTTGACCCATATTGATAGCTGTCGCCTTTCTCGAGCGCTTGGGAAGACTCGCTTGTTATTTATCGAATTACGGAATGATGAGTCAATAAGATGCATGGGCTAATGCGATGGGAAGTGTGCGAAGAGCGCCATGTTGGTTTTCTTGAAGGGGCGCCATCTCTTGATGATGGTGAAAGAGATGGGAAAGTGTGAAAAGGGGCTTTGAATTGCAACAAAGATGATATGATTTGTGAGATGTTCCATGACATGTGAATGATAGCAAGGTTCTCCTGATTGTGTAAACGCAAAGAGAAAATGGGTAATTCGGTTGATCTTTTGACGCATGTGACAGCACAAATATCTCATCTCTGAAAACGGTCCGCCATTGGTCAAACTCAGGTCATTTAAGGTCTCAGCAGCTTCCTGCTCTCACCTCTCAGTGTCTGTTCGGCAGATTCACAACAACCTCCTCATCATGCATCGATGAATCGGCCTTTTAGTTTCCCACCTCTGGTCAGCAGAGTTCAACACAACTGCCCATCCCAACCACCTCACTTAGCTCTGTGTCCACTTTGTGTCTGGCTTGTGATTTGATATCGAACACTAGGAAGACGGCGCCATTGGTAATTCGGCTCAAGATGATGTTTAGGTTACAGATTGAGGTCATCTCAATAGTTAATTGACAACGAGTCAAGGCACAGCTGGATTCCAAAAGGTTGAGCGAGTCTTTCGAGGTGAGTTTTGGTCTGCCAAGTAAGCGTCAATGTTGCCTTGCTACTACGAAGCACAGCTTGGATTAGTATGCTAAAGCGTCTCATAGGGAGCGGTATCACCCAAGCTCATAGCTTATGTCAGTGGCTCAGCACTAGAGCCAGTCCGTCACCACCCACCACCGGAGACGACAGCGATTGTTAAGGAGCTCGCATAGCAGACGTTCATCCACAAGAAGTGGCGTCACGTTATAAGTTAAGCAAGGTATGATCCAACATAGTTACACAACTTGAATTTGCGGGTAACTCCAACAGGTCATTCTGGTTTCAGCGAGACTCCATCTCTTCTCTCGAAGATCACAAGGCTCTGACAGCGCTAGAGGCCCGATCCATTCATTGGGCGGAGACGGCATCCAGTGCCAGAACGAATATCTATCACATCCGATCGACGATGATAGCTAAAATAAGAGAGAGCAGTAAGCCGAATCATCGAGGTTCCACTTTCATCTTGTAAGCTGACCCGTTACCTCACAGTTGTAAGCAACAAGCCGGGCTCTTCTCTTGCAATGAAGCTTAAGATTAAGCTTTTCACTGCTAATAAGACAGCCTGTTCTCCGCGCAAGGTTGGCGTCGGGTACCTAAACTGGCATGCATAGAGACCGGCTCAGCCGCAAGAGCTGGAAAAAACCCCAATCCTCTCGAGCCTAAAGGGGAACGCCCCGAACCTTTTCTTGGGATTAAAGCCCACCATGCCAATATGCGACCAGCTCGAACATAACACAAGGCGACCTAACAACGCCAGTCCTGTGCCGGTCGCAGCATAGACTCCACCTACGAGTATCGGTACGGATAGCGGCCATTCATCCGCGGAGATTACCACCAGGGCAGACGGAAACGCTCTCTATGACATTGTCCACACTTCATGCCCCCGGTGCCGAATCCTCAGCTGACTGAGGAGCGGCAAAACTATACAAGTGTTGTGAGATATCCCCCTTCTGACCTGATGTTCAACTCTATCACAAGCACACATCCGGCGTAAATAGGCTCTCCCACAACATGTCTGTCCATCCTACAGCAGGCCGGTGCTTTTCGGGAAAGGCTTAGGAGATACATAGTCATCATCCCAAGTATAGCTCCCGGCAGCTAAAGACAGCTTCGGAGAGCTCTCTGGAAATAGCGTTCTGAACGCATCAATTATCCTTTGCGATTGGGTACCATTGTTCCTACTCAATTTCAAGCCGTCCCCTACTCGGGCAGATAGATTCTCAGCAGTCAAAACCGCCATGCTTTCTCCCATTGAAGAACATACAAACTCGCCCATACCTTTCGCCAGATGCCCCGAGTATTCGGCCAGTGAAACTTTGGTGCTGGGATCGGGGCCTTCCATAGAATTCCCAAACATCGATACGTTGCACAGCCTGAAGACTTGGGCTCTCAATAAAGCCTTGAGATAAGTTCGTCCTGTTCTGATAGCCATCGCAGAGTCTGACCGTGGTTCTCTAACTTCTGAAATGTCTTTGCATACGCCGAGAGCTCCCCTGAGCGACGACAGGTATGGCCATATCATTCAAACTATCTCTGGGAAAGACTTGATACCAGACCAACGGAGACAGCAACTTGCCATATGAGAGCTCGTGGCAAGCAGCTATACGTTGTTCCATCGAGACAATACCAACAATGGCAACGATGCATCGGCTCTGGAAGAGCTTTGACCAGTGTAATGTACTCTGGAGAATAATGAAATCGTAATGAGGGGTGAATACTCAAGCTATTATCATATCCCAAGCATCCGTTTGGTCTGAATGGATCCAGGGCCAGGAGAGACGGCTTCGGATTCCTTAAAAATAGCAAGACCGCGGTAGCCAGAAGCTCACTGCATGCCAGACCCTGTAAATAGCTTGGTACTCTCAACTTTGTAGCCTCGAGTAGCATAGATTCCCAGCGATATCACTTCTGGTAGGACCAAATAGGAGCTTCCCCATCAATGCATGCGGAATACCCATTGTGTCCATAGAGCCCTTAAGGCAGCAGCCACTATACCATGAGGGATCGCATAATTTCCTAAGTTCCAGAGTGAAGTGAACCTCATTGGCCTCGTGTTGGTGAATCAAATGGGAAATTAATCCTCGGTAGTCTCGTTTTGACGCGCTCTGAAATACTCTTACACTGTCATCGCACCTTCTTCCAACATCGTCCTTCCAAGCATCCTTGACATAACATACCTCGCACCTTACAGCTTGCAAGACCATTGCCAGTGAACAACAGCTTCATTCTTGTAACCGCTCCATCAACAGTACCGCTTTTTCGCCAAAGCTCACCGTAGATTTCTGCTCAGATACACTTCAGTAGGTTGTGGGCCGAGCTCTGGGCGCGATTTTAACCACCCCAAACTGTAACCATCTAACCAGCTCTTCACTAACACTTATTACAGACATAGCATAGCTAAGATGTCTTCCAACATTCCCGAAGCACAGCAGGCGAACAAGCTGGACCCGGCCGCTGCCGCGTTCATTCCAAAGAACGTTTTCGAAACAGTCCAGGAGAAGGTTAGTTCATCCTTCATCTTTGCCTAAAGATTCGAATGTTGCTGTCGCTAACGAAACATCTGGTCAGGTCGACGATGTCCGTAACACGGACCCAGAGCAGGCAAGCTCAGCTCAGCCAAAAATATGGGTGAACTAGTTGCTAATCCGAGGTGCATTTAGATTGATGAAGGCACCGAGACTTCCATGAAACTTGACTGCTATCCAGAGATCTCGGATGACGAGATCGTCGCACGATTCAACAAGATGTGCGGAGAATCGTACTGGGATATCGACAGTCAAGATGATTGGATGGACGCAATCATTGATCAGGATGTGCAAATCGCCACTGACTGTATCAAGAAGACGTCTTATGCATTGCACTTGATGGAGACCAGCCATCTTCCTGTCGAAGCTTCCATTGTAATTAATGGAGGCGAAGACACCGCAGTCGGAAGCGGTTGCTTTGACAAGCTCCCGACGGAGATCCAGCAGAAGATTTTCAAGATGGCATTGACTGCGGAGCATGGAATCATCTCAATGAGATGTCTTTCTAACAAGACGTTCAAGCCCAACGTTGCCACGGGCCTCTTGCGAACCTGGTAGGCTCCTTCTCCTCCACAAATCCACTCTTCAGTCGCTAATAGTCTTCTCTAATCTAGCAAGAAGATATACCACCAGGCACGTGATCATCTCTATGAGGCAAATACCATCGTCTTTGATCAATTCGGATCAGACCTCAAAGCATTAGCAAAGCCCCTTGGACTGCGTTCCTGCCATGCGGCCGGATGCTCTACAGCCCTCGAGCGACCAAAATTTGCTAACATTATCTTCGATATCGGCGACTACGCCGTAGACTGGCAGGGAGGTTTCAAGACAGCGATGTTTACGAACGCCATGAAAGGCATGCGCTGCAAGATCGACACTGATCATCTGACCATCGCGTTGCGCTCTCTCTGCTTCGCAGAAAACATTAGACCTCAAGATTTCGCTGAAGGCCTTGACAACATCAATGTAATCAAGAGCATGACAATGTGCGGCAGCGATCATCATTGGGAAATCGGAAGCGGAAACTTACGAGCCATTCCAGAAGCGCTTCGTTTTAATAAGCAACCTGTTAACACTGCCATCTACCCCCGAAACCCTTTCCGTCAGCCCTGCCTTCCGGAGCTATTCAGCTCCACATACGTACCGGCCAAAGACGACAACGAGATTACCGCGGTTGCTGGAGAGCGCTTTTTCGATGCAGGCGAGCAGTACCAGGAGTGGGCGGGGTAGTCTTGGTTGTGAATGTCGTCGTCGAGGTAGAGTTTTCGGTGCTAGCGAGGGTCTATACGCAGCCATACCTCGTTCGGGAATGTCCCAAGCCGCAAAGAAAGCATCAGAGCCTCTAGACTCATTCTATTTCCTGTTCACGTTCATGTACTCTCGTTATGTTTTCGTTTACTAGCCTCTAGAGGCATTTATTCACCAAGTCGAGGATGTCGTAAAATGACTCCCTATTAGCTTCAAATTTGCTTAGGCCTAATCCAAATACCAATGTCCTGTTCTCTTGTGGGTTCTTGGTGGCGATGGTGCTTGCAATCTGTGTGGCATACAGCTGACCAACAGTCTCCCTCTCCGGCGTCGAGCCCCCAAGCAGTGTCTTAGGTGTCAGGTGTGCCATTGGCAGGAGGCTGTTCTCGTCATTGTTTGCGGTGAGGTGGTGGTCTGCGAAATTCGGATCGGACGTTTCGAGAGGTACGTGTATCTGATTAGCGTGTCAATGCTATTCGAACGACGCTCTAACAAGGTTTGATACACACCCATTGTGCCAGACGTCCGCCTTGAGTAACGGTCACGATAATTCTGTCCGCAAATTTCACGCACATAGCGTCGGTAAAGATGCCGTCGACCTTTCCGGATGCTCGCTTCGTGAGAGCAGGATAGGTAGGAGCTGACACGTTCGGGATTTGAGGTGAATCGGAAGGCATTGGGAGAGGCATGGTAATGGAGGCTGCTCTTGATGGCTTATTCTATGCTCCTCAGAGGATTGAAGCTGTGTAAAGTGTTTCTAAAGGGAATCCTCACGTATGAAGTGAATGGGATATTCCTAGAAGGGATATTCACGTATCAAAGTGTGGGAAGCTCATGGGATGAAGTTTCTGTGATGGAGAGAGGTTAAACAAGAGTGGGGATTTCTAAGCATTTACTAAGCCCTCCAGCCAAATGCACTACATCCTTGCCTGAGGCAAACTAAGGTACCTTACATACATCCCACTACCTTCTATTCATCCGCTAGAGCATACCCTATCTGAACCCATCGGCCCCGAAGACGTTGAAATCCGACTACAGCTGCGCGATTCTTCCTCCTCCATGCTTTCCATTCAGAGTTCTATCAGCGCTTGCTGATTCAGCCTCCCTGCTTTCCGTTCATGGCATGTTCGATTAGTCCTTCCTACCAACGTAATTTGACATATCCGCTCTTATTCTTTGATCTCATATCTTGCCTAAGACGCGTTCTCATCTGCTTCCACCAGGTAGATCGAAGAATATCGCCTGCACAAGGCATACTTCGGACGCCTACAAGTCATTGTGGAACCATCATGTGAAGCATTGAGCTACTTGTACGATGGTAGTGCTATCTAGAGGTTTAGGGGAGTCGCCGTCTCCAGTTCGTGTGGCGCTTACGGTATAGCATTGATTCTCCAATTGACATTTGTCCAATTTCTTACTTGGATTCCAGCCTACGGGATGCGTCACTTCTTAAGCCCTACTAGCCAAATGGTTGCTGTTCAGTACCTTGGCCTTTTTGACCTTTGAATACCTTATGGTGTGCTGGCATACGAGGTCAAAAATGCTACCCCAGCGGCCGCTTTTCCATTTTTTCCCTGTCATAGCGATTTTCTACTCCTTGTCTCTAAGACGAATACTCTTTTTCAAATTGAAATCTTGTAGCGAAAGCCACTGAAAGGTTCTTCTATTAAGTGGTAACTATATCAGTTGAGACAATGTACATCGTTGGTAGATTTTCTATTATGGCATTTTGCAAATCCGTCTGCAGCCAGTAGCTATTAGTTCATTCTATCACAAACTGCCGGCCACGCATGCCCACCAGCAAAATTCTCTACCTGGTTTCCCGATCTATCTCTCTAGTACAGCCTCCTTTCTCCATTAGGTCAGAGTCCATCTCCAACCTTAATCTTCCCTACACTAAGCATCGATAAAGCTGCAAAACAGTTCGGGAATGATAAGGTGTAAAGAAGGTCTGTAGTGTACCTTTCTAATCCAACCACCAACTCACCCAATCACATTCTCCACATCCCAGTCCCCTCTCGCCCCCCTTATCTGCAATACCTTGACCGCTGGCAATGGCCATGCCCCACCAAGCCCCCCTGCTCCTCCACCTCCAACCAACTCCGGCACGACCCAACACTCCCTCGTCTTCCCGTCCTCCTTGAGAGTCTTCCCGATCGGCTTCCCATACCTTACCAACGGCGTCCCCCTCGCCAGTGCAAAAAGCTGTTTCGCTGTGACCGCCGCTAATGCATGCATTCGCGTACGGGGTTTCCTGATATTGTTGATTGTGGATGGTGTGCTACGCTGGAGATGGGAGTATACAAGGTAGGTGGGGAGAGAGGCAGGAGGTAAGGAAGAGAGGACGGAGGAGGGATGAATAAACACAGCCACATCGAGCAAGTCCTCTGCTTTCCCCATGTGTGCAGGAAATAAGGGAAGGTACGGCACATCAATCGCCCTCGTAGGTTTCCTCACCAGTTCTGGCGGACTAGGCGCAACATCATACCGCACAGCAACCTGATCCACAAACGCCGCCGCCACAATCTGCGTCAGTGCTTTCAGCTGTTTCGTGCTCGGCTCCGGCAGCTTAGGGTTATATACCCCAGGAAGAAGGTTGGGGTGGTTGGACCGGACAATGTTGTGGAGTTGTTGACGCAGGTGAGACGCTTCGAGGAGCGCTTTGGGTCGGAGGAAGAATTGGTTGCAAAAGTCGAACGGTATGGGTGCGTAGACGTAGGCGCAAAGAGCAGTCAAAACTTTAAGAGCGTCGGCGTTGGGGGAGTTCCGAGAGAAGAGGCTACTCACTTGGGTATAATCCTTCTTTCGCTTGGCGCGGGAGGCATCTGCTTGGCGATCTTCTGGGGTGGTATTGATGGATGATGGTGATGCGGGAGAGAGGTCGAGTTGGTTTTCTGGGATAAAGATGTCGGGAACTGCAAGGGCGGCGACAAGGGCGATGGTGTGGGCCATGCAGTTGTGCTGGTGCCCGATAAGGAGCATTTTGGAGAAGCGTGGAGAGAGCGGGTAGATTGACAGTTCTCGGCCTATGGCTGTGATTTTGCCGGTTGATGAGATAGCACCAAGATAAGCGAGAAGTTTTTCGGCTTTGGCCAGGCTTTGACGGTCAGGGGGCGTTGGGAAAGGGAAATTGACAACATGCTGCAGATCCATGCTTTTAAGCTGCAACACCACACCTTCAACAGGCATGCGAAGAATCTCGGGCTCAGCGTGTTCAAGGAAATCTCGTTCGTAAACAGCGGAGGAGTAGAGGCGGTAGCAGTGTCCCGGGCCTGTTCGACCGGCTCGGCCAGCGCGTTGGCTGGCGCTTGCTTTGCTGATCCAGCCAATTGCGAAGTTTTGGACGCCTGTGAGGCGGTCATATTTTTTATCTTTGGCGCGGCCACAGTCAAAAACGTAGCGAATACCAGGGATTGTAAGACTGGTTTCTGCGACGTTGGTAGCTAGGACGATTAGGCGGGCATTGTCGGGGGGTGGCGAGAAGACGCGGAGTTGGTCTTTTGTTTGGAGCTGGGAGTAGAGGGGAAGGACGTGGATTTGGGTGGAAGCTGGGGAGGAGTATTCCATGTCAGGCACATCGAAATCCTTATCATCTTCACTGTCAAATTTATCACCATTGTCGTCGCTACCATCTCCAATCTGGTCGTAGTCAAAATTAGCCTGCCCCAGGTCCAGGTCTTCGTCCTCAACAGGTGCATTAATTGCAGCTATGTGAGCTCTCTGAATTGGAGCTTGGCTCTCGTGCGTAGTAGGAAATGCATCATTAAGTCTCCTTAATAGTGCGGTGATCTCGTTCTGCCCCGTCAAGAAGACAAGCATACCGCCCGGCGGCAGCTTTTTGTGACCCTTGCTAATCTTCATGAACACTTCCTCGACATAATCTCTTTGGGTTCTGCGAGTAAAATGTATAGTGACTGGATACTGGCGCCCTTCTGCTTGTATCAGAGGAGGCGCCCCTCTGCGGAAAAGGTTCGGGTTCTCCAGGAAATCGGATATCCTCAAAGTTGCGGACATAATGATAAGCTTTAGAGGCATGATCTCCGGATCCTCTTTATGCATAGATTCCCTTAAATCAACAATTCGACTGACCATGCCAATCAATATGTCGGTGTTAGTCCCTCGCTCATGCGCTTCATCTATGATGATTGCCGAGTATTTCAGCAAGGCAAAATCATTTGCAATTTCCCTGATGAGGATACCATCTGTCATGTATTTTATGGCTGTCTTCTCACTGGCTGAACTTTCGAATCGTATTTGGTACGAGACCTTCCCAGCCATGCTTCCAAGCTCCTCGTTTACTCGTTTAGCCATACTGACTGCAGCTACTCTCCGCGGTTGAGTCACACCAATCATTCCGGGATTCGGACTGTCTGGGCTGCCAAAACCGGCCTCGAACAGGAATTGAGGGACTTGCGTAGTTTTCCCACTACCAGTCGCGCCCCAAATTACGACAACAGGGTTATTGTAGATAGCCTCCATGATCTTCTGTTCTTCTGCCACGACTGGTAGTCCTAAGCGGGCGTCTTTGATTTCAGATGACCTCTCGACTTGAACGCTGAATGCCTTACGGTCTTGGAAGTTGTTACTAATTTCAAGTTCAGGTGGTAATGGGTCCTGCTCAGGTTCCCTGGGTATTATCTGGTAGCTTTGCGCCTCTATCTGACCACCCAAGGTCGAGACAGCTGTAGTAGCAGGAGTGAAACCTATGGCCTCATTTATTTGCTGCGTTGCCCAAGCTTTGAATGCGGTCGATCTTTCTTTACGCGCGGTTTGGCTATCCGCATCCCTACCTTCATCGCTGGTCTGGTCGTTCTCTTTATCATCTGTAGATGATTCTATAAGTAAATCATCAAGGTCCGCTTCAGACTCAGTCTGGGTTCCTATAGAATCCCTCTCTAGGATGGATGATCTTGATGTTGCATCCGAGTCAGAAGCGGAGCTAAAGCCCTGCCACGAATGCTCTGCTAGATGAGTAGACCGCGGCTTCAATTTCTTCAAACGCCGTCTTTTCTTGATAATTGGTTTTCCATCCACATCGGTTTCTAGTAACCTCTTTAGCCCGCTACCTACAGCCAGCTTTGGCCGCTGCTCTTTTTCTTTTGCCAGAGACCTTCCTCTCATAGAATCAATCGAACCGTCTGAGCCGCCGTCATCATCATTCATATCACAGTCCTCGAATAAGATTTTGTTATTTTTTTGTACATTGATGCCGACTTTCTGCTCCCGCAGCGCCCGCGAAAGCAGTTCACGCTTCGATTCCTTACTGACGCCAAGATCTCGAGAGCTGCGCAATAGTGATGTGTCAACTTGCGTACTCGCTAACTTCTTAATGAATTCAAGGTTTTCTTCCTTCTTCAATTTAGTATCCTAGTAGAGTGTAAGTCAGCTTTTCGTTCGTGGTCTATCTAGGTCCTCAGTACGCAGTCCTACGATGTATTTTTCAAGTCTCTTCTTTTTCTTACTAGACATTATCGGTTGGTCAGCGTGGATGGCATCTTTTATCCTTCGTCTTTTTTCCTCTTTCTGATTGTTGGTGATAGGTACGATTTCCACGGTATTTGAGTCATTCGTAGTTCCAGAGTGATCTCCATTATGCTTAACTCTTTGTCTTACTTTGTGCTTACGTTGTCGAGGTACAAATTTAGGCATGATGGAAAGGTTCAAAAATCTCGATGATTTCGAAGAGAGAAGATTTGAAGGTGGCTTTTAGTTAGCGCATACACTTACCTAATTAGGTAGTAAACGACTTCTGTAAGGCTGACGTTCACTCTCATTAATTCGTATCAACGCTTTGCTTCTACATTAAAAAATATTGTCCCATAATCTCGGCAACATATGTGTCTCTGCCTTATGTTTCATTCCCGAGCCCAGTATTAGTGGTCTATGACAGACTTTCCTCTTTGGCAGAGTTTCTAACGCAAATGTCACACTGCCTGACTAATGAATACCCATGATTATTGGGCTGCTACGGGTCATATAGTCATACAATTGGGGACCTTTAGCTGAAGGTTAAGGTTCTTAATGAGTTAAAGTATTGGAAGCAAGATGTTACTTGATTTTTAAGTAGGAGAGCTTATTCTTGTCCATTCCTAAATCGTCTATCTCAAATCTTTTTAACTCATTGAATTTTGCAACTATCCTTGTGGCTGTTCATCCATGTAAAAATTTACTCAAAGTATTGGCGTGGTTGTCGCTTGAGCCATCAACGACAAGAAGACGGCCTGGATCTCAAGGCAAGTCCTGTCACCTCGAGTACCCCAATGCCGTAGGTTTTGTTGAGGGCGTAAAATTCGTCGTACTCAAATTCGTGTTCCCAGGAATGATATATTGTTTTACCTTACTTAATCGAGAAATCAGGGACTCCGGTAGATGCAGCGTGTCTGCCACAACCTGGGGCGGTGTCAGTCCCAACCACTGCCCCACGCTAATATCCGTATATTTCGGTGCCTGTAAGACTTCCATGTAGACGACGTCCTCGGTACCAACGTTTTCGATGTAATGAGAGTCTACCATCGGGACATACCCTACATCACCCGCCTGGAAGTCAAAGGTGCGGGAGCTCGAAGGGCCCTGGAAAACGGTGAGGCGTGCAGAGCCGGCGAGGAAGAAGCTCCATTCATCCGAGGTGAGGTGCCAGTGGATTTCACGCATGGCGCCAGGGGCAATGGTGAAGAGGGCGACTGAGAAGTCTGAAGCAATATGGAAAGTAGTTGGGTCAACGATTTTGACGGAGCCACCCGGGACTTCGTAGGGGGCTTGCTGCGAGAGATGGTAGGTGTAGGATTGATTGGTTGGGAGGTAGCCGGACGGACCCGTAATATTTTTGCGGACTTCGCTCAGATTGGCTGGGGCTGGAGTCCCATTAAAGATATATAGTTGGTCGCTAGGAACTGATCTGCTGTTAGTTTGAAATGTAAGGTAGGTTCATTACGTGGAGTGCTCACGATTATCGAAGTCTGAGATATCAGTCTGAAAGTTCTTCGCAAGAACTTCTCTGGGGTTCCGAAGAAAAAGCTCGGAAACGAGGTCGGTATCGTCCTCTGAGAAGGTACCTTCATCAAATACGAGCAGAAACTCTACGCCTTCATCTAAGGCTTGGATCGAATGAGGAACTTTCCAATATTAGCATAAGCCATCCATTAGGGAGCAGATGCCCAAACAGACCTCCAGCGGGAAAGAACCATAGATCTCCAGCGTTGACGTCATCGACAAATGCTTCTCCATTCTCGTTGACGGCGGACACACGGGCACTACCGTTGAAGATGTAGCTCCACTCATTGGCACTGTGCCAGTGTAACTCTCGATATGCGTAAGGCGCAAGAGCCATGTCTACCCCGGCCATCGCGGTGGCAATGGGAAGGTCTTTGATGTTTTGCTCTCTGGCCCAACCTGAATTTTTTCCTGTGCCAGCTCTATTGGTGGACATTCCCATCGGCCATTTGGCATTGGGAACATCTCCAGCGTCTGTGCCTGGCCGTGCCACTGCGTCACTGTTGAGGCGATCAACGTTGTAATTTCCTAACATATTACTGTCAGTCAGTGTTGAAATAAAACGCCAATATGCATACGTGGACCAGCATCAGTATACCCGTTGCTACCCCTGATCGGCTGAGGATTGGGTGTCTTGGAGAAGTCCAGATAAAGGCCGATATCAGCATCTGCTCTTTGACCAGGTACTAGTTCATAATTGGAGACAATTGCGCTGTCGGCGGTGTCTGGAGTACTGCCGTCGTTCCCCAGTAAGGCATCTGGACCGTACGGTGAGCCTGTCGCTCCTGCAGGCCCTACTGGGAGGCCAGGCACATTGTCGTTGTTAATCCCCGAACTATAGCCTCCTTGCGGTAGTGGTGAGGTAAGGCCATGTCGCACGAGGCTTGTGGTAATTAAGGTACTAAGAAATGTCGTTGAATAGTGCATACTAATAGTTTTAGGTGAAGATGCCAAGACGAGAGGATGTAAGAGTCGCTTTATATAACTGACTGGCAAGATATTTCAGATTCAGAAATGCTAGCCCCATATCGTTTTGACCGCCACCGGCGGAGAGTTTCATTGATTTAGTCCACCTGACAGCAGTACGAGCTCGCATCTCTGGAAGTCAATCCAAGCTTCCTCGGGTGAATACAGTAAAGCATATGAACAGCATCGAATAGTTGAACGCGCGTCCTTGGAAAAGCTGCTGCCATCAGTTGCATCGGAGTGACCTCATATCTTTCCCCACTTCGCAATAATAATAGAAATGGATTTGTGAGATACCTTAGTCAGTCGGTGGCAACGGTTAAGAGTCATCAGTAAGAAAGACCTTTGAATGAGCTCGATCTCGTTAGTTGGCAAATTGAGATATGACAAGATGTATGGATGGATCAGGGCATTGGGAAATCCACTTGACAACGTGACTATACAAAAGAACGTCGTTAGCCGAGCGTTGCTCTATATGATTGTTCTCTTGACCTCGAGGCTACATCGAAGAACCTGCAGCCATCTCTCGTCCTTACACTGAATCATAATTCCCGGCAAAGAAAATTGCTGCATGATGAGGCAGAGAAGAGAAGTATGACGACTGGAGTTGTACAAGACGTTAGTCATATCGGCATCTTCGGGATGCAGTGGAACATGAGCGATTAAGAGAAAAAGTTGCACTGGAACATCCATCCGCGACCGCGATTCGAGGTAAAACAAAGCAATAGTATCGGCTGGATACAGAGAACGATCAGATAGGAAATCGCAAACCTGCGGGTGAGATGGAGAATGCGGCGAGGGCAAGGACGCGTAAGTTCTCAGATCCTGATACCTATTCTAAGAGAAACAGTGCAGACATGGTCATCATACAGGTCATACGGCTGCATCATGCGCAATGACTTAAACAGGAGGAAAAGCCCTCGCATGAGTACGATTCCCATAATCAAAAGTTAGTCGGAGCGAAGTGAGAGGACCCTCGGGAGGTGAGGGAGGGGCTTTGCCGAAGTGCCGAACATGCCGAAATGTATATTACGGACAGGACTAAGCTAGAGGTAAATTTACTACTGTGGCAATATCCAGTGAACTCATTTTGCAAAGACCAGCGATGGCGATCGAAGTCGATGATAGGGATACCCGCCGAGGAATCGAGATGCTACCCATCCATCTCTACTAGTATAGATAGCTGACGTCGAAGTCTTGCGCGGCTTCACTCTCTCAGTAAGTTTCTCATCCTCAAACTATGAGATGTGAGGGTCCGATATAGCTTTGTGTGAATGTAGATTAATCTCATTGACCTTTAGAAGCCCACTTACCTAGTTCACGAGCTTCCCCAACGACATCCTATGGGCTAATGCATTCCACCCACCAAGCTCCGGTTCTCAACGGCCTGAGAAGGACAGCTCTTCGTTCCTGCCCCAGCATTTCTGATTGGTTTCCTCTGCTAAAATATTGTCGCATTCAACCCGGGCGGTAGAATATTTAATCCTGTAGTGTTTCCCGGACTATTTCAATGGCGACCAAAAAGCGGTTGTGACTGAGTTCCAAAGTAGGCTCCCGATAATCGATACCTCCGTAGAGCGCCCAATGCACATGGTCCGTATCCCATTGCGATTCTGATGCGCTGGATGTCGATGAGCATGCTTGATGGTGTTGAGACAGCAACGGCGCAAGTATCTACCATGCTGAGTCAACGTTCTTCCTCTCCATACCGTGGGGCCCTATTTAGATTCCACATATTTGGGTACCTGAACCTAATCTACCCAGTTTGAATGATAATTGCGCCAGTATCCACATTTGCTAGACTTCCAAGCTGCAATTCACACTCGTAGGTCATCCCGCTTTGGATTGAACAGCCAACACCCCAACCAGGTTTATCGATCCTCTGCTACCAAATCGGCTTGTAACATCCAGAGAAGTGACTGCCTTCCAAGCCTTGAATAGGCCTAAAGTGCTTCAAGCGCATAGCTTCGCGCCGGCGCAAGAGACGGCCTACCGCATCTTAGGCCATGACATGCAATCGAAATCAAGATGGGATCTCCGGTGCTTTGGACTTTCTCGTTGTGGAAAGTCTGAATAGCACATTACCAGAAGGGAAAGATGGCATCACCATTTTGCACGTAAAAATCTCGCCAAGGTGTCCATCTTAGATACCCCTGACTTTGCTTTTGGCACAGTCATGGAGCTTGGAAAGCACTGCCTCATTATTTGAAACAATCACAGACCAAGACAAAACAAGGCTACGGTTCGGTGGTAGTGTTGCGATACGAAACCAGGGGAGCTAAGATTATGAAGTTCCGTTCCTCTCATCCTCCTCCTGTTTCTTGACAACATCCCTCCACTGCCCCATAAACTCTGTTAGGCCCGCCTGCCCATCGCCGACAGCATCCACCACATCCTTGGGTAACTTATGAGCACTGAATTGTGGGGTACTAAAGCTGTAGGCTTCTGGGTCGTCACGGTTCACAACTCGGAATTCTGGCATGGAGGAGAGCTCCTCCTCAAATACTTCCTCTGCGTTAATATTTTCTCTCTCATTTCCTTCTCTCTGAGCATTCTCATCCGAGCTTAGATTTTCTGCTTTATCTCCACCTCCCATGCGGAGTAATTCTAACCATGAGAAAAGTAAAGGGTCTGTCCGAGGCGCCCAGGGATTTATATCTATTAGCCACACCTTCTTATGCGGAGGTGGGATATACACATCAAACACAATATTGTCATCTGGAAACGTCTTCCTTAAGTTCGTATCGAAGAAGCTTTGGATTAGGGATCTTAAGGTGGGTATCAATTCCGGTAGGAAAGAGTAATGATTGAGATCGCGCTGACAAATGCCAAGAAGCTGACGTGCGCGTACGAAACATCGGAATTCAAGGGATGTAACGAGGGCGGTGATGGTTTTGCGGAGGATTAAGTGAAAAGGAATATCCAGAGCTCCTTGGGTGGGTGACTCAGAGGTCAAGTGATCAACTCTGCGGTCGTTATCTCGAGAGGAATCAGGCAAATCAGATTCAAGATTGCTCTCCGTTTCACAGCCATCGAACACTTGTTCAAGGTCGTGGGTAATAAAGTCTGAGCTCTTAAGCAGTAGGTAGATATCATTAGGCGTACGGCATTCCATATTGTTGGTGGCGGAGATCCATGTTGCATCCTTGGGAGCAGACCAATTCAACTTGGGAACAATGTTGCCTCCCAGTTCGGCGATAATGTTTTTCAACCTTTGATGGATATCAAGCCAGGCGAGTGATGGGTCCACTTGTTCGTCGTATTCCGTACCTGAACCTGCATCTGATGAGGTGGACGAGAAAACACCACTGTCTGTGTCTACGAGTGATGATTCGTGGTCGCTGTCTTCTGAAGGTAGGACTATGCCATCGGAGCGAAGGTATTCGATGAATGGGGCAGAGAGTGGTACCAGTCGAGCCTTGGGTGTAAGAGACCGATACCTAGCCGACATTAGCATTTCACAGGTGTTCTAACAATTATTGCCTACCGTGAGTACCAAGAGTGATAAGAACAGTTGAGAATGTGGGCTTTTGTAATTGGTGGGAAGGGAAGTCGTGTTAAGGGCTCTACCGGTGAGGGAGATCGATCCCTAAGATCTGTATCTGCAGCAGACATACTGAGTGAGTGGTACGAGCCACTTCAGAGAGGTCGTAGGTGCTCTATTCGATGAGTTTTTGCTTTGTCCAGCAGTTCAAGAAAAACCATGGGATGCGATCCGAGGGATCGCCGTAGATTATAGTTATCTAATCGAAGATCCCCCGCCATGCGGGATCTGCCGAGTGCCGACCTTAGCCTAATTAGTCAAAGGTTCCGATTGCGAACCTCTCTTACTTACTTTAAGTAACTTCTGTTGATTACTTTGGAATCCTTCATCTCTTTAAAGCTCTACATTGTCAAAATGTCCTCCAATGTCGGTCTTACCACTCCGCGTGGTAGCGGTACTTCAGGCTACGTCCAGCGAAACCTATCTCACCTCCGCCCCCGTGATGATTTTGCACCCTACCCTAAGGACTACGATGAGATGAGACACCGGCAAAGGAAGCCAGACAAAGATATCATGAACCACGATCGGCTACGGGAAATCGAAGTGCAGGTCTTCGATTTGCGGGACAAGCTCGAGGAAGAGGAGTAGGCTCTCCGTTTCTTCCAAGTTCACGTCGTTTGGCATCAAGTCATATCAAATGCTAACCTTGAGCTTTGATGAAAAGGGTTGACGAAGATGAGATAGAGGTACAGACAGAAGCGCTACGGAAGAAGCTGTTGGCGGGCAGTGGCAAGGGGGCTAAGACCACAGCGAAGGGACAGTTGAAGCCACATCAGGTACATGAGTTGGCAGCTGCCAAGATCGAGGAGAGCGAAAAGCTGAGGAAGGCGCTGGGCATACGGGAGGATTATGAGGAGGGAGGCCATTGGAAGAGACAAGATGAGAGATTGAGGAATGGAGTCGGGGAGAGGTCTCAAGACAATGCCAATGCTAAACGATCTTAGTGGTGAGGCCCACATGCATAGATCTGGCGTCGGGAGTTTAAGATACCATGTGAGATGCATGTTAGATCGAAGAAAATGTTGCACCAATATGCCGAACTTTATTCATGATTCGGAGATTAACGATGACTAAGCCAAAATTTCATTCTGGTGTTCTGCTAGCAAATATTCTCCACGTCTTGCGATATAGGAGCTATCTAATCCCTTCTCAATTAGAAATCCCACTACTTAGACATCAGTAATGCATAGCTTTTCTCCGTATCAAGTTTCCCAATCTCCTAGAGCCTGCGGTGGCGGACCCCACTGCTTCCTAGCCTATCCAAGCTTTTGAATCCTGTCAGATGGAAGACGATACTACAGGTACAACATTACCAGAGCAAAAAACTAATAGAGTCCCAAAAGCTAGTGGTGATGTCCAAAAAGCACAGGAAGATGCTCTCCAAGAACAAAATAAGAGAAAGGAGCTTCATTTCAAAGCGTCCCATGGCTTGTTGATTGCTTTCTTCTTGTGGATTTTGTATGATACCAATTACCAATAAGCATACAGTACATCTAATACTGATAGATGTCTTCATGTCCTTGGTATCTACTTCTTCACCAAGGGTTTCCTCCTTACACGACTTGTCCTCGACCACAAATCGGAATGCGCAATAGCTCCCATAAAGCTCGATCAGCAGAGCGCTGGCTCATATTCGAGCGGATGTTGGCACCCTAAAACCTTTGAAAAAGCGGTAGTAATCGTCATTGATGCCCTCCGCTACGATTTCACGGTCCCCATATATGATTTCGATGCCGAGCCCCGTCATTTCCACAACGCTCTCAACGTACTTCACGATATCGCAGCAAACAGTCCACAGAACGCTTTCCTCCTACCCTTCATTGCTGATCCTCCTACTACAACCCTACAAAGGCTGAAAGGCCTTACCACTGGAACGCTCCCAGCGTTTATTGACGCCGGCTCCAATTTTGCAGGTACGGCCATTGAGGAGGACAACCTTATAGCACAACTCAGAGACGCTGGGAAGAGATTAGTCCACCTGGGAGATGACACTTGGCATTCTTTGTTTCCAGGGTACTTTGATGTCAATCTTACCCATGCCTACGATTCTTTCAATGTGTGGGATTTACATACCGTCGATAACGGAGTTACAGAGCATATACTGCCTTTACTCAACCCTTCAAATTCCAGTAAATGGGACGTGATATTTGGTCATTACTTGGGCGTGGACCATGCAGGGCATCGGTATGGGCCTGACCACCAGGCTATGAGCGCCAAATTGAATCAGATGGACAAGGTTTTGAGAGAAATCATTCGAAACCTTGACGACGACACCCTGCTTGTTGTGATGGGGGACCATGGCATGGACACCAAGGGCGATCATGGCGGAGAATCCGACGATGAGGTGGAAGCAGCTTTGTGGATGTATTCGAGGAAGGGTGTCTTTGGGCGTGGGCACAGCGAGTCCAAGGAACCGCCGAGAACAGCCAAGGAGCGTCCAGTAGGGCAAATTGATCTTGTCCCGACTCTATCTCTACTGCTTGGCCTACCGATACCCTTCAACAACCTTGGAGCTCCGATCGCAGAAGCCTTCGTTGGCAGCGGTAGTCCAAATTGGCACAATTTAGCATCAGTAAACGCTCTTACATCGGCTCAAATTCATCGTTACCAGCATGAATACGCTCTTGCTAGGGGTCTAGATGGTACCGTCTTCTCCAAATCTTTAGCGTTCTGGAATGAGGCACATGACTTGTGGAATAAGACTAGTGGTTCCTACCGGGACTCTGACAGCTATCAGCGGCCGTTTCTGGCATTTCTGAATTATCAGAGAGAGACAATACATATATGCAGGAGTCTTTGGGCAAGATTCGACGTTCCAAGTATGTTGTATGGCATTGCAACATTACTATCCGCCATCGTTATCCTAGCCGCCTACGCAAGATTCTCAGTCGGAGATAGGGCTGAATATACTCCAGCATATTTACGGAGAATTGGTATTTTTAGCATAGCTGGTATTGTCGCTGGTGGAGCTATTGCGAAGAATTGTCTCGACGCTTTCTCACTAGATGCCTGTCTACTTGGATTCGGTGCTGGTGGTATGGTAGGCTTTGTTTCATTGGTGTTTGAGATACCACAATCATATTCCTTCTTATTGCCCAAGTCCGTCTGGGGTTGGCTTTCCATCGTGTTCACTCTCTCCCAAGCCATCGGCTTTGCATCGAACTCCTACACAATCTGGGAAGATGAGATCCTTTTGTTCTTCCTAGGCACTTTTGCATGTGTTGCTCTTGTCTCTTCAATTCGCCAGACTGACGTGAAGGAGAGGATCCTTGGCATCTTACAATCCTCAATATTCTTGCTCCTTACGCGGCTAGCCTCATTCTCTAGACTCTGCCGGGAAGAGCAAATGCCATTCTGCAGATCTACTTATTACGCTTCGTCAACCTCCTCAACGTCCGCTCCTTGGCAGCTGCTCATCCCTATTATCCTTGCGGCAATGTTGCCAAGCTTCGTCAAAGGTTACTACACAGGCACACGCTCTTACGAAGGCTCGGCAGTCTTTTGGATCGGCTTCGCGTTCAGAACGGGTCTTACAGTGTCGGCCATATTCTGGACTCTCGACGCAGCAGACGACTACGACTACTTCAAAATCAACAAGTCCACCCTCAGAACAATCAAAACCACCATCGCCCAGCTCGTCCTCGCCGTCGCCTTCGCAGCTGGTACAGCAACCTTCTACACGGCAAAACCCTGCATCAGCATCGAAATGGTATCCAAACCCACTACGTCGATGGAACCTCAATCTCCCGCTTCCACCCAACGCCCAAAGAAATCCGTCAAAGTCTTCGGCTACGCAAATATGCACGGCTCGCGCTTCTTCCTCCTAATCACTAACCTCCTACTCGCCATCATTTTAGTTCAAAAACCCATGGGTGGTGGCGCCATCGGCGTTCTCTGTCTCCAAGTCCTCGCTCTCTGCGAAATCATCGATGCGAACAACCTCTCTGAAAGCGCTATAGGGCCCATTGTGCTTGCATTACTGGGCAGTTTTCACTTTTTTAAAACAGGACACCAAGCCACACTTAGCAGCATCCAATGGGAAGCAGCTTTCATCCCCTTGAAAAGCATCCACTACCCCTGGTCCCCGCTCCTTATCATTATAAACACCTTTGGCGCCCAGATCCTCACCACCGCCTCCGTCCCGCTGATCGTGCTCTGGAAACGGCCGCCTAAGAAGAAGGCAATCCTGAGCGATGTGGCGAAGGCTGTTAGCACTTATTTGCTGTATTTCGCGACTATCAATGTGGCGACAACGATGTGGGCTGGTTGGCTGAGGAGGCATTTGATGTTGTACAGGATTTTTAGCCCCAGGTTTCTGACCGGAGCGGCGGTTTTGGTGGTGGTGGATGTGATGGGGGTTTTGGTGGCAATTGGGGGGCTGAGGTGGAATGTGGGGAGTGTGGCCGAGGTGGTTGGGTGGGCTTAGGGGGGGTGTACAATATTTGAGTATATGTTTTGTAAACTCTCTATTACTGGATTAAGGTAACCTGGAAGAATTTTCTTGTAGACATGGTTACTAGAGTAAGCTGTGGTACATCTAGGATCTAATTCTTCTGGTACATTCGGCCTCAATGCCAATTAGAATATCCCCCACCCACCTTGCATCATTAACAGTTATACATATTGAGCTTCGCTCATCGATGACGAATGGTTACGAAAGACAAAGAAGCAACGTCAAAGACTTTGATCCCGGTTTGTTCTCTCGAGTCCATCCTCCACTTGTTCTTGGCCCAATATACCCCCAGAACTCCAGTACAACCTCCCGCCCTTCAACATCTACGCCAATGGAGTCCTTATGCGAAGGCATTTCGAAAACATATAATATCCACGAGCTTCGGCATATGAAAAGACCGCTCTCCGCCTGATAATAGCAAAAAATGTTACATGTAGTCGATGTTTTATATCGTGATGGTGAGATTGTGGCCTTGAAAGAAAGTCATGAATCTTGAGCTCGCCGGCCCTAGGATCAGATCTAGGTTCTACTAGCTTCGAGAAGGAGAATGTGGTGAAAAGGAACGGCCATCTTATGAGGGGCTTAGAATGGTATCCGGTGCGAGTGTAGTCCACTGCTTGAGCAGGTCGTTAACAACGTTACAAGGGTCTGCGAGTTTGCTTCTGGCGTAATTGGTTATAGAGGAAGAACTCGAAGTTCCGTAGCGGTCGCGAATTGGGCCTGAGAAATGCGAGACAACAACGTTCCCATGTGTCTTAAATCCAGCACCATCATCAGTAATGATCACTTCACTGGGACTTTTGAGCCAACTAGAATCATGAGAAGTGCCTTGACTTAAAAGTGCGTTAGTTACTGCGCCAGAGAATTCTGCATCGACATCTCCAGGACTATCCGTTTGCTGGAAACGGCTGTAACTAGTCGATTCGTGACCATAATAATCCATCGAAAGAGCACTGGCAGCCTCTGCAGGAAAATGTGCATTCTCCGCGCTGGTCGGGACAACATCCTCGGTTTTAGTGGCGGCAGTAGGGGTTTCCTCACCAGAGTCCAGGAAAAAGAAAGTTTCATCATCCTTGGACTTCCTGTGCTCGCCGAAGAATTCTGCGCCACTGCAACGGGGACTGACCGACTCCGGAAATCCCGCATTGGAAGGACGAAGGGCTGAACGTTTTCCTTTGCGCCGCCTGGGATGGAGGAATCTAACATATGACAGAGGCAACTTAAAGGACATTTTTAGGAATGATATTACTGAAGGGCTCGCGGGCCTCACAGGTTTTGGACGGCGTTGTTTGTAACCTTTGGACCATTCCCCATGATCCTTGTACTGAGGATCGGAGGGCTTTATCAAGCCACCACTACTATTAAGATGACTTCCACGGTCATGATTAACGAGAGGTTTCGCATTAAATCCAAAAGTTCCAGGGTCTGGGGTAGGGGTATCCGTATCCCGACTTTCTAGAGCAGCACTATCCAGCTCCACTGAATCCAACAGGTCGCCCAACATAGCTTGCTTCAACTTTTCGTCTCCATGTAAGACGCGCAGGTGTCTTCTCTCACGTCTGTGAGTGTTGACGACATCATCCTTAATTCTCAACCGTAGGTGTTTATCGATCATATATTCCGCTGAATCAACCTCTTTCAACAAGTTCTTGATGAGGTTGCAGTAGTGCGTCAGCTCATCTATCGCCGAGCGCATCTGTTGCTGCGGCATATGTGCATCATCGGTGTCCCGTGTTTTTGGATTCCTCTCTTGTTGAGAACCTGGGAATCTCGGTGTAGCAGTCTCCGGTATATAATCGACTACCGGCTTTGTCAAGTCACTAATTCCTGATACCTTAGTGTGTAGTACTTGTGGGCCCTGATGCTTTTCGATGTCTTCTATCAAGTTATTGTACTTGCGACTGATTTCCTTATTTGACCGAGCTAGATCTTCGATCAAAGTTCGCTGACTGTCACCGGCAACTTGTGGTTCTATTCTATCAGGCTGTCAGTAGGTTTCCTCAGCTAAGCATGCCGACCATTCGTCAATACGTCAAATAGACCATTAGACGAGTAGATAATACTAGCAACGAAGAAATTCAAAATTTGGCAATCAACACCCCCCGCACTTGGGAAGATACTCATCAGTCAGAAGTTGACGAGCAATTTACGGCAACAGAAACGGACTGAAAGCACAAGCTTACTTGTTAGCCACTTGCCTAGCATATATTATAACGTTGATCATCAACAATAACGTGGATTTCAGCCTTTCCAGATTGCTTCGTAGCAATTCCATCTTTGGCTGTACAAACGGCCATTTCAGTCGATCGAGTGCAGCTCCTGTCATTGTTCTCCTCGCTCCATCCTGTGACTCAAGTCTTGACATACTTTTAGCAAGTGCTTTGTCCATAGACCGAAACACTTCCAAACACTCTTTGACAATCGCGTCGGCCGTTTGAAAAGCATTTTCGGAACAAAGTCGGGGCTCTTGATCTTTTTCGAGTGTCTGCCCGAGCTCTCGAAGTACAGAGGATGCCAGAGAGACATCTTTTGCGATGGAGATAATAGACTTGTCGGCGCTGGCGACGGTCTCCCCAAAGGTGTAGAGCCTGAGACTGAGGCGAACGCCTAGATCCGCAATCTGCACAACTGACGCGATGATGCCGAGCTCAGCCATGTTTTGTCATTCGAGGGCAAAAGCTTAGCGTTTCGTTGCTCTCCTTAGAGGAGAAGGACCAGCCATAAAGTTAAGGCATGTTCTGAACTGTACAGTGAAAGTCCAGAAGAGGTTCACCTGTCTTAACCCCTGGGCGCGACGTTTTGAGGGATTCGTAATAGCTAAGAGAAAGAAAATTCATTTGATGAAAAGACCTAAATGAGAATGTGAAGAAGATAAAGTCTCCCAAGATTTTGTAACGCCTTGAGCTCAGCCTTGTTACTCCAGTCATTGAGAGGCTTTTGACATGTATGCAGCTGCCGAGGCTGCCATGGATTCGCTACCCACACAATATGCACGAAAGCACACCAAACATAGGCACCCCGAAAAAGTATCATCCGGCAGAACACCTTACTTTCATTTCTAAAACTCATGGATCAATCCGAAACGAAGACCTGAAAAAGAAGGCGGGGACCCAAAGTCGTGGGACACCAACATGCACCTCAATCATTAAATGTTTGAAATCAGTGAAAAGTAGGACTCTTCTTTACAGTGGAGGGTTTGTAAGGGTTTTGGTGGGGATCGAATTCCGCCCTCGGGTGTGATTGCCCTACGGGTGTGAGTACAGCGGAAAGGTTCCGCCGGGTTAATGACAGTAATCGAAAGTGACTGAACCAGCAATGTCCAAACAGGGGACCCTTCTGTGATGGCAGTAGATGGGCCTGACCCTAAGACCTTTGGGTCATGGGAAGATGCCTTCGAGTATCCTGTTGCCGCCGTGCGGGGCATGGAAAGGCAGCTTCGCAACGATATTGAGTTTAACAGGGAAAAGTTGAGGACACTGGTTGGGTATGACCGTTAGAAGCTCTGCTTTTGAAATTTCTGTGGTCCCTATCAATTTAACATGCAGAAACAATTAGCTGATTTTCCATCGGACCAACAGGGTGAGTTATCGAGGCCTCCTTAGTACCGCGGAATCTATCATCGAGATGGATGAACAGATGCACCATGTCGAGGCATACTTAGGGGACATGGGCAGAAAGTGTAATACTAGGCTGCTAGAGAAGAAGGGGATGAACCTACTGGCTTGGAACGGTGAAGTTAGAGCCGCAGGTACGCAAATCCCCACGGACTCTCAATAGCTAGGAGCCTTGCTCACGAGTTATTGGGCAGGTAGTGAGCGGTATGCTTTTACATCTCAGCTTGCTGTGTTCCGCAGCTGTCCTGAAGTGATATCGAGACTCTTAAGAACTGGGGTATCCGTGTTATTGGCGGCAAAAGTACTGGTAATTTCAAGATTACTTCATAAGAAACTATCGCAACGTTCCAGGCCTCCACCGTACCTGGAGAGTCTGAGGAATCGATTGACGACGCTGCGCCGGAGATTACTAGCTAAGATTGATAATCGGTTCAAAAGACTAGACATATCAGATGATGGACTGCTTGAGGCAATGTGTGCCTTTTCCCTTGCCACTAGCTCCTCGCCGACTGACGTTCTTCGGCATTTCCTTTATGTTCGACAAGAGGCCATGTTGGAGCAAAGTCACAAGACTAGCCATAACCATGAGTGTGTCTTCCAGGCCTTGCAACTCTATGTTAAGACCCTAAAGGATACGCAAGCATTGGTCCCGGGGCATTTGGCTCGTGCGCTAGAGCGACTCAAGTCGGTCCCCTTGTTCAAGAACACCGATCTCTATTCATTACTCGAGCTCAACCTTGATATTCATGAAAGATGGATAGGCGATGATATTAAAACTTTTACGCCGTACATTCGGCAGGATGACCTGCAAAGATCTGAAGCCGAGAAATTGTTGAAACAGTGGGCTAAGCAAGCTTTTGCAATTTTTCTAGGCGACTTACAGGACCGTATTCAAGGGATCGATGATCCTTTGAGCATTGTTCAATTGCGAAGGCAAATACTTGAGCTTTGGTTCTCGAACAGTCGGCATTTGCTTGGGATCGAACCCATCGAGGCACTTGACGGTCTCCGAGATGCCTTCAACATCCAGTTTACTCGTATTGTCCAGAGGCGAGTCGCGTCTTTGACTGAAGTCACGTTAGCCACTCAATCGACCCTGCGCAATTGGCAAATCGACGTATCTGAACCAGCCCCGTCCTTGTGGGCCTCCTCCGTAACCTCCGTAGAAACCTCTGGCGGCGCGAAACCTTTCCGTAAGACCCTTCTGAGCACAATCAATGGGAGAACCCTATCTCTAGAAACAATAACTGCCCAGTACACAATCTGGCTCTCACGCATCTCAGCCATAGAGGCCACAATCAAAAGTCTTCAATCCCAGAATTGGGATGATGACCTTGACGACATTGATGACGACAACGGTTTTCTATCTAACAAGCAAACTTTGCTCGGTTCAGATGACCCTGCTGCTCTCCAACAAAAGCTATCTGATTCCCTCGCAGCAGCCTTTGATTCTATAGAACCCTCGCTCAATGTTCCCGCTTCGACGAACAACGAGCAAGACCGCGGACACATGTCTGCTTTTCTCCTCCGAATCTTCAAAGAGCTACGTCATCATCTTCCTTCCAGCTACCAAAACCCAAACTTTGGTTTTGGCTCAATCCAAAACTTGCACGAATTACTCGCTAACGCAACCCTTACAACGCCTTGGCAGAAGTGCCAAAGGCGCACGCGGAGTAGCCATCATCCTGGAAGACAGCTCTGGGAAGGTGATCCTGAACTACCCGTTTTGCCTTCGCCATGGACCTTTCGATTCTTGAAGGAATTGGTATCATCCATGACAAAGTTCGGGACCGACGTTTGGAGCTCATCAGCGACAGACATGCTGAAACAAATTTTGAGAAGGAAACTAGCATCAGAGCTAGCCAAAGCACTGCTATCCGCTTCTAAGGTCAATGGAACTTCTGCTGTGGAGACAAATGGGGAGACCGAAGAAGCCAAGGAGGCTAACGGCATCTCTCACCCAGAATCGCCATCCAATCCCCAAAGTTCAGATGACCTACGCATCCAACGTCTCTTCGACACCCACTATCTCATGCACGCCACAAACCCAAAAAATCTACACAAAAGCAGAGAAGCCCAAGATGATCCTTTAGAAGAAATGTACCTAGAACTACGAGAAGACCTCGGATTAGAGGAGGAGAGTGTCAAGAAGATGGAAACGGGGGCAAAGGAATACTGGAAGCGGACGGGTATGTTGTTCGGATTGCTGGGTTAGGGGATGGACTAGGGCTGCTGAGTAGTATGTGAGCGTAAGGAGCAATGTTGTCAGCTCTGAATTCCACTTATGTGGTAGATGAGGGAAATTCAGTCTTTAGCACCGCATCTTCGATAAGAAAAGACATGTATTCTTGATCTATAGTTTACGCGGAAGGAAGGGACTTGTTGCCTCGATAGTAATCATCGAAGGAGCACTCTAGAGCCTTGCTTCACGCACCTTATTGAATAGCTCGAAGTTACCCGAACTTTAATTTAGCCCTACTAGGTTCGTTGACTGCCCGAGCAAGTCTGTTATCAATGAAAAGCAACGCAGTTTTCGACCTTAGCTCACTCAGAGCATATTAGGTAATTTCATTAACTTGCCTCAGTTTTGCTTGCCTCAGAATCTCAGACGAAGTAGTTGAAATCTAATTCCTTCAAGACTAGATAGATGCGCTACATCTTTTCGAGTAAGCGATGATGACTAAGCTTCTTTGAATTAGCTTCTTGCTTACTACGTAAGTTTCAACTACTACGTCTGAGCGTCACACAGTAGCTCAGATTACAGTCTGATATTCATTCAATATTGAATAATATTGAATTCTGCAGCGATCTTATCTTTTACGACAAATAAACAAATATAGTGATATTATAACGAAAATATTTTACATAATTGATTGTATTAAATATCTACACATAAGTACAATCTGAAGATAATTGCATTGCAATGATCACAACTACATCGATAAACATCAAAGTATCTGAGACGAGATTGACAACTTTTATGACATTAGTGAAGTCAGACAACGATGACACAATATAGATTTTAAAATACAAGTTCAGCGCAATAATGATCAACTATAAGTTATTTATGATTTGTTCTATATAATGATGAGTTTGAGAGTTTTAGCTTTTGCAGCAATTTTACTTTTTGCATTCTTGAGCATCTGAACAGTCTGTTCATTCTCAGAAATCTGCATTACAATCTTGTATTTCATCTTGAAGTTAAATTCATCACAATGAAATGTCTCATATGAAAAGTGAATGAGATACATCTGTTTTCTAAATCTCTCGTCACTCATTAAGCAGTGTAAATCACGTCATCACTTATAATAGTAGTCAGTCTCATTCTGCATTGTTACGATCCTAGCTACGCACCTATGTTGGTAGCTATGTTGGTGGCTGTTACGATCCTAGCTACGCACCTATGTTGGTAGCTATGTTGGTGGCTATGTTGATGACTATCGCCGGCCGCTCGCCGCTAGGCTATAGGGTTGTTCCGAGGCCAACCCTATTCAGGGTTAGCTTATGTTCTCCTGAGTCATATAGATAGCCGGCTCTTCCCTTCTAGATACTTTCCTTCCTTAGCATTTATATACTCGTTACATTACACCCATATGACTCGCTCTATGCTGGCCCCTAACAATCTTCTAATGCATTGACTCTCGAAGTTCGATCAGAACACTCTTTAGAAGTATGATACAATTTGTGACAGATGAAACAGATTTCAGCTTGTAGATTGATGTCTTTGACGTTAGTTAAAATCGCGTCGCGCGATTTTGAATGATTGATAAATGTAATGACTTTGATCTTTCTATAGAGATTCAATGAACCTTATTTCTCAGCAAAGATGACTTGCTTTCGAATCTTGTTCAGAAATTTCTTTTTCTTGATGTCACTCATGACTCGATGCTCATTGTTCAAACGAATCAGATAGTCACGAATTTCGTTCAGAGATTTTGACTGAATCAATTGACTACTTCAAGCTGCACGAAGACGATAGACTATCTTGTCGTGTAAATCAACGATCAATTGCTTTTCGTGATACTCTAGATAAAAGAACAGACGTTGAAACATCGAATAGAAATCGCTGAATTTGCTCTTTTCTTGAGAGAGATTAACATACTTTCTTCGAAAGTTTGTCTCTTTGTCGAGATCATCATAAAGCTGAGCAAGTTCATTTAACAGATCATCGACTGTGACATAGAGATTCAATGAATCTTGTTGATGTCAAGCTAGAATAGCTTTGACTGCGTCTTCTTTGATTCTGAAGTGAACGTAGATCAGAATAGTTCTATTGATATTGAAATGATCGACGTTGATTTCTAGCTTGTCACGAATCTTTTCTTGTCAGTCATCTCAGATAGATTCTTTTTCATCAGTAAACAGAAATGAATTCAAAAGCTTTTGAGATCGCTTGAAGAAATTGAACAGAGTAAAAAAGAAAGAAGTGATCTCTTTAAATAATCGCAGTTGATGTTGTAATTCAGTCACTTGATTTCAAAACGTCTGATTTAATTGATTCGAGCATTCTTTGACTTTATTCATTTTCTCGAAACGAGTCTTTCATATTTGTTTGCTTGATATCTTGTCAAATAACTCACAAGCTTTCACGTCTAGATCTCGTTGAGTTCGAAGACTGTTTAAATCTTCTAGAAAAACTTCTGAGTTTTGTTCAATTCAGTGTTGTAACTGCTTTACATTTTTTATATTTCATGAAGTAGAAGCTTCACAAGATTCATTGAGAGTCTGAGAATGAGGCAAAGAGTATCGATGTTTTCGTACAACATCGATTCTAAGATATTTCAATATGCGAAGTGATAGCTCAGAATAGATGACTGAATCTGTAGTGTCAGAAGAATAAAAGCTTTGATTACTCTTGAAGAAATTGTTCACAGATGATTGAATCATAGCAAAGAATTGATGATCAAGCGAAGAACGATGCTTGATAGTATGTAGTGAGATCATTTGTTAAAGTGTTTAGTCTTCAAAGAAGAGTGTTGCTGATTTGAGAGAGTTTTTTGATGATTCTCAAGCAATCAAGATCTTAATTTCTTGATTCTATTAATCGATTTGAACGAATGCGTACTGAATGAGCTGTAAATTCTCTAGCAATACAAGATCTTAATCTCTTGATTTTATTGATTTCTTGATGTTGTTCTGTCTTTCGATGTTGTCAATCATCAGATACACAAATTTCTTTATACTCATCTCGTTGTCAATCAAGTGAATTTGAATAAGTAATAAAATCAGTATCATGTGATTAATGAATTCTTAAAATAATGTTGAAATCGTGTCTAGAAACTAATCAGAGTGCGTGCGTGACTAGAATGTTTGATTTATAAAGATAGTTATAACTAAGATTTTAAGAATACAGAAGAAAGAAGATACAAAAAGCAAGAAGAACACGCTCTATATAGTAGTTACTCAGGTCGACGCTAGTCTCAAAGAGAACGTGTTGAAACATAAGAAAGATGTTGATTTGAAAGATGTTTGCGACACAAAGAAATGTGTTTGTCATAGACATCTGTTAACTATTCGTAACACAAAGAAGTGTGTTTGTCTAGAAGACAATATAAGCTGATTAGAAGATGCTAGAAAAGAAAAAAGATGCTGAGTCATATCTGAGTCAAACCTGAGTCAGATTCAGACCAGATCTCGACTAGATCTTGACTAGCTTTAATCATTACACAGAGAACTCGCTAGCATTCACTACAAATTGATTAAAGCTTCAGTCTTGTTCAGTCTTGATACGCTCGTAACAGATAACAAAGATCAGAATCAGAAAGAATTGCTTACGAGAACATGTATTGTCATCATTATTTCACGTAGCTGTTCTGAGAAAAATAGAAACAACATTTCAATCATTGATGAGCATGCTGATAAAATCGACATAGTCATTCATTTTCATCAAAACAACTGCAGAAAAAGTTGTAAAAGAATTATCTGTGTCATTGTTTCAAATAACATCAACAATAATGCTCATCAAGTCATTGATCAAGCTCTTCTTGATAGACATATTGAATGTTAGCATAACTCAAGCATCTTTGCTGAGAAGCAATGTGCAAGAGAGCTTATCAACGTTGTTGAATGAGATCTTCTTAGCTCTCTTGTCAGCGTGTTTGATGCATATCTTAATAATCGACTGATTTAATCGCTCAAAACAATTGAAATTATACTCATCAATTTCATGTTTGATGACATAGAGATGTAATGCTTCATTAAAATCGATTCAGCTTCTCAGAATCATATTTTTCTTCACATGAGTTAAAAGAAAGTTTCAATTCTCAGAACTCAGCTTGTCATCTTGCAGCTAATTCAAGATCTTACGAAACTGTTGAGATTCAATGTTCTCATCTTGTTATTTCATGATTTGAGACAGAACAATGATCTGATCAAAAGTGAGATATGTCTGCAGATCAGTCAGAGCTTTCATGAAGAGAAACGTGACATGAAAGTTATACAATGCTCAATTGCTGATCAAAGAAAGTTGATCAAAGTCGTTGCAAAAAAGAATGAAAAGATTCTTGAAGAAGACATTCGATCGAGCATGAATCTAATGAAAATGTTGATCAATGTAATGAAAAGTCTTTAAATCAATCATGAACTTCTCATTGATGATAAGAAAACAACAACGACGAAAGCAATTCTGTAAGTGAGTAAGACTTTTCAACTTCAAAGATTCAAAGACACTCTGAATGAAAAGATTCAACAACTGATGAAGAATAAAGTTTTTAATGTTAAAGACAACTATGTTGATGAAAACTGCTCGCAGTACTGAATTGCTCATATTAATCTGTGCAGCATAGTACATCAAATGATTGAAGATTAGATTGATGCAGATCGACTTTTTGATTTCAACAATCTTGTTTAGATGCAGAAGAAGTTAAGCATCAGAATGATAATAATAATAATTAATGATTCAATCAACAACGTCTCGCTGCTTGACATTCAAAAGAGAAAGACTATCAATCTTCTCAAGAATAGCTGAAATGAAAGCATTCTTATGAATTACGTAAGCAACGATCGAGTGATCTTGAATGATGATCAAAGTCGCGTCACATGTAAATTGCAGTTAGTCATGATTCTTGTTCATGAATCTTTCACTCAAATTGATAAATATCTGTATGAAATTGTCATCATGATTTGATCTGCATCGATTCAATAATTCTTCGTGACGAAGATTCTGATTCTGCTCAATTTCATCATGCTTTAAGAACTCAATTTCAGAGTTCATCTCAATTGTTTTAAGCATGACTTTCAATGAATCGTGTGAGTGATCATGATTAATCGCGTAAGCGACATAAGCAAACACTTAATTCTCATCATCATCATTCAATAAATCATTAAGAGTGACACTTTGAAAGCAATGATGAAGCATGAGCTTGACTTTGCAAAAATTTGAAAAATTGACATGAAATGATTGACTTGAGTAGCGAGAGAACAAGTTAATCATCTTGAAGTAATCACGTTGAGAGCAAAAGTCTCAAGTTTTGTTTATTTATATGTACTTTCAAGCTGCAATCAGAAGAGTTAAATGTTTCTGATGAGCAGATCACTTGCAATAATGTTTCAAAAATGTTTTGAACATCATGATATAATCATTCTGAAGATTCAAAGCACATCTTTGCTTCTCAATTGATCATAAATTAAGATTTTGCATGACTTGTGAGAAATTTTTTAAATCTCGCTGAAGAATATGATGACACATCTCTTGAGCAGATCAATCTCGCTCGACAATTAACTTGTTCATTAGTTTAATAACAAAAGACAGTAAGAGAGTTTTCTCAGAGATTCTGAGCATGATGAACTGAAGAAGATTTTTGAACAATTCAGACTTCTTTTCAATCTTGAAGCAATACTTGATCAAATAGTGCATCACTGTCGTTTGATTCATACAAGAAAAAAAGTTCATGTTAATCATTTATCTTATGATCATCATGACATTATAGCTGTTGAGAAGAGCATCATTTTGAGCGAAAAGATAAACATGATGATGTGAATTCATCTTGCAAAAGACTTCAGATAAAGATCATTCTGATCGAGAAAAGTGAAAACAACAAGTCAGCTTATTTGTTTCTTTGATCTTTTGCTAACAGTAGCTAAAAGTGCAGCGAGTGTGATGTTGAAAATAATTTAACAGTTCAATCAGCTCACGAAGCATATTAGTATGCTCTGAAAAAAAAATGATTGCTTGAATGAACAGCAATCATTGACAGATTATCAATGAGATTGAAGATCATGATCTGTACATTTTAAAAAGAAAGATATCAATCAAGATCTATGACATTCAAAGTGTTGTTAATTCACAAGAATTCATGTATGTGTTTGCTTTCATAAGACTGTCATTTAAAATGATATCAGAAATTCTGAATCTTGAACTTCTTCTTAATAATAAGCTTCATAAACAGCATCACTTTGCATTTCAAACACTTGACAATGATGTGAGAATTCTTCTGAAGCAGTCTTCAAGCAATCTTAACTTGTTCATTTTCACTCATTGTCATGTACATCTTTTGATCAGACATGTATGCATAAAGATCACGTCACTGTAAATCAGTGACATTAAGAATAAAGAATAACGAGAAACAGATAAAATCATAAACCATAGTCTTCAGTTTCATTCTGACTCTGTTTCAGTATGAATGAATGTCTTGCACAGTTGCAGTCTTGCAAACAATCATATTGATCAGATGAGACTCTGAATTCTCAATTATTTCTTGAAGTACATTGATGTCATTCATTTTCTCTACATTGCAACTTATGTATCATTGACTGATTTAATAAATCTGCTTTCGCAGTTGATTGTTAAATGCTCAATAGCAAAATTGAGAATAACATGCAAAGTGATCATCTTTATATCTCATTAAATGATTGTGATAATTGACTAAAGAAGTTACGACGTGAAGATGAGCATTGTTGAAAAAGACGACTTCGATAGAAAAAAGAATAGAAAAGATCATATGAGCAATGTGTAAAGAGAAATCGCGCTTATTAAGAGAGCAAGAACTCAAAGTGATCATGAAAAATGAAGTTTGCTGAGCATGCGAAGCAGCTGTGACAGACTGAGACTGCTTCAGTTCAGTTTGAAGTTGAGCAAGCTTAAAAAGTTCAATGATTAATTCAAAAACGAAAGCAATATCAATGATGATCAATTCTTTCATCAAGATCTGAACATCATGATTCAATTCTTGCTCTGTCACAGTCTTTTTATCATTTTGAAGAATGTAAAACAAGTGATTCAGAATGATATTCTTCTGAGATAATTGAGAAAATCATTCAGCATCAATGACAATATTTGCATAATTCAAATGATGTTCTTTCAAAAAGATCAGTCAAACTTCTATGTTACGACGATGTACATGAAAGATATGCTCAAATTGATAATTTGCATTACTGTTCTCAGCGATCAAGATGATGAGCTTCAAGAGAAGAACTCGCAGCTTAAAAGAAAGAGAAAGCAATTGATTAATAATCTTGAGAGTGTTTTGCACAAAGTTAATCACATGATCAATATATTTATACTGATGTTTCTTTACATGATAAAATTTCATGATGACATGAGCTCTGACTATTAACATTTTCTCGATCAGAGACAATTCAAAAAGATTGATGAGTAGACACAGTGAATTCATGTTGTTCTCGACAGATCACAACGTGAAATCATTGAGATTGATCATTCTGTTCTTGATGCATTGATGACAAGAGCATCGTTTCTTTCAGTCGATCAGCTTCATGTCAAAGTCAATCTCGTTGCAAATATTGCAGATGTCTCATTCAAAGTTCTCAAGAATGTTGTAAAACTTGTGAATGAGATTTTAATCATTCTCAGACACAATTGAAGCATCAAGATTTTGATTTCATGTGACATGAGCAAATGATGTTGAATCAGAAAATATGAGTCTACAGACGATACATCGACTTGATTCAAGATCATTGACGTGTCAAAAGATTGAGCGAAGAGCATTGTGATCAGCATTTATGCATCAACGCATCTCATTTTCAGAAAGATCAGATGTGTCAATGCAATAAACATACAAAGTGAGCGAATTAATCAAATCTCTGAAGAGAAAGTCACTTAAGACTCTTGACACATTGCAATTAATACACAAATCATAATGACGTGAAATCAATGATTGACTTGAAGCTGAGCGAAGCTTCTGCGAAGTGATGAGCAGAGAACTCGATGAAGTGCAATTCAAACGCGTAGCTCTTTCACAATATCGTTGATATTGCTGTCTGATTTTCTTTCATTGATTCTGCAACTTGTGTATATCAGAGTGATCTTTATTATTCTGTCTTGCAAACTTCATCTGCTGAGCAGTTTTTCTTTGCTTAGCAGAAGATGACATCGACTGTGTCGATGCTTCGCTAGAGCGACGTCTTCTTCGCTTTGAAGTCACACTCATATTGATATCGCGATCTTGCAACATCATTCTCGATGAAAGAGAGTGAGCACTTGAACGCGTTTGAGCGAGAGAATCTCGATGAATCTGAAACGCAGACTGTCTGTGACGAGCGACGACAGCAGCAGTCTTTCGAGCATTGCTCTGACGTTTCTTATTTATAAAGCTGTTAGAAGATATAGAAGACATGTTGCAGAAGATAAAAGCACGTCGTTAATGATGAAGAACAAAGTGAAGCAGTATAAACACGAAGTCGAATAGAAAAATCGATCATTGAAAATTGATCTCTAACTGTAATAGGTTTAGCTTCCGTGATCTCTAACTGTAACAGATTTAGCGTCACGATAACTTTCGTGACCTTGGAAAAAGAGTCAATCGTTTTACAAAGAATCGAAATAAGGTTTCAGCACGCTAGTGATGTGGCGTCAAAATCAGTCAGTAGAAGCAACTGCGTTGCTAATCAAGTCTCTAGTGCATTTCCTCACCTCGAGATTCAACAATCAGCACGTTCCACGACATCCATTCCACCCCTACTCACCCTCCAAAGCTCTCATCTACCCCACCATGGGCGGCCCCAACCTCGAAGTCTTCAAAGTCGGTCCCCTCCCTCCCCTCCCTTCCCCCCCCCCCCCCACAAACCAACCCCACCGCCACCTAACCCAAAAAATCAGTTCGGCATGTACATCATGTTCCCCATCGCCTGGATGTACTATTTCGGCACAAACCTCGACACGCGCTTCTCGGTCCCTGATTTCTGGCCCGCGCCGGAAACGACACATAAGATTCCGTTTGAGAGGGAGGAATTGCGGGAGGAGTTGGGGAGGTTAAGGGAGCGGAGGTTGGAGAGGAGGGCGAGGAGGTTAGGCGGGGAGGGGGGGGGAGGGGATAGGGGAGGGGAGTGATGGGGGATTGGGGTTTTGATGGGTAAGAGGGGGGGTTGGGAAGGAAATGCGGTGGATGTGTGATGATGGATAGGGTGGAGGTCTAGGCACTACTTGGCGTTTTGGGTGGAGCATGAGGAGAGAAGGTACGCATTATGGGGCGTTTGTAGTACGGACGTTAAGGACATTTTCTGCTCTATCGGGTGGGCTTACAGAGTAGGAGGCCGGAAAGTCAATCCTAGCCGTTCAAATCATTCAGATAAGCAAACTTAAGGGCGTGGACATTGCAATAGTATTCCTGTCATACTTGTTCCCTTCACGGAGAGATCTCTTGAGTCTTACTATTTTCGATATTGGTTGTGTACACTCTGTCTATGCCTCCTATGTGCGGGTTTATTTCTATGTTTGTTGCTCATCCCGATTGTACATTTATTATTGTTGGTTATTTCGTACGTTTCCAATATACAGTCAAGGCTTGCTGGCGTTCAGGTATATGCCTTGCACGGCCGGATCGTCTTGTATCCGATCGAGCAAGGCATCCAGAGCCTCAGTAGTTTCCATTTCGACCTTCGTCTCTTCTTTAGGGTCCCACACCAAATCTGAACTTTGGACCTTCAGCCCCAAATTATTTGATAAGGTTTGAGCAGTCGCCGCCGTCTGATTTGGCTCGGTATATACAACAACATTGCCATCTTCTTCCACCTGAACATCGGTTGCATGTGCTTCTATAGCCTGATCGAAAATTTCTGTTTCGCTTAGGCCTTCAACTTTTTCAAACACTAGCCTTCCTCTCCGTTGGAAAAAGTGAGTTGTAGGTGCAACTGAACCACCTGAATCCTTGATTAAAAGTCGAATGTCTGATAGCGTTTTGAGTTTGGAATCTGTCTGACATTCAATAATGATTGCGACCGAAGGCGGTATCATGGCTTCTATGGTCAGGTTTTCGAGAGCACCCTTTGGAGATATTCCTTGACCTCGTGCTATGGCATTCTCGATGGTGGCTTTTGGCACGCCTTGCTTCTTCGCCGTAGCAACAACTGCGGCAAGTTGTGGATTGGAGGCTGGATCAGGACCATATACTGGTTGAGGCATGAGCGAGAGGTCCTGCCAAGTTTCGTTTCTACTATGTACATACGTTTCGAGATTGAGGCTATTTGATGGGTAGTAGCAAAACGCTGCTTGGCTTTTCCTGCCTGTTGTGATGTCAGCGCTCGGCCTGTCCGTGGACGCCGAAGAACCAACGTCTTCCTTTGCCTTGTCATGTTTGATCGTTGACCACTTACTGTGTCCAGCAGTCAAGACACTCGTGGTTGTGAAGCATCGTCCAAGTGGTCGGATCTTAGAGGAATATAGAATGTAGCTTCGAGCTACTGTTGCCATGAACAATTTTTTTTATTCATGCTATGGGCAGAACATGTATTGCTCCTGGGCGTTACCTTTTGCCATATTACCCTAGACAATGCAGATCCCTCGGCGGACATTCATTAGGCCGGAGAATTCTTCGGATAAACTTTACTCTAGAGTGTCGTGAGTGTTAAATTAGGACGTCGCGTCCGTAATATCAACATCGATCGAAGGTGAGCTCTATCTCACCTCGAGTCTCTTAGTAGAAGAGCTCAGAGACAAGTCCAACTAATGTCCATAGCTCAAGAGGCAGGCCCATCCGCTAATGACAGAATTAGTGGAATTGAAAATGGGCAGAGAAATGGCATTGCGTCAAGATACAACCTCGATGTTGGGAAATTGCACTCACTGCCCTCAGAGCAACAAAATCTTTACCTATTCACCTTCACCCTGGAACTTGAAAGCTACGTGGACTCTCTAGATCATGAGGGCCTATGTTCTCAGCAGACGCTCCTGAACAAGGAACTCCACCAGATAATTGGTCTATCCTCTCCTGCGCCTACGAGAGTTATACGGAATAGCCTAGGGAGATGTTTTGCACGCATATTGGACAAGGGAGATCGCAAATCTCTCTACGAGTCAATAAAACAGCTGTTGACAATTATAAATGTGGGCAAAGGAGAGAAAGAGCTCCAAACAAAACATGCGGCAGTGCACTGCCTAGGGGAAATATTCAAGGCCGCTGGAGATAGCGCTATTAGCCTATCAAGCCTATGCTGCACGAGTCTGATCCGTTCAATCAAGTTTGCACAGAGCCATGTAGGGTTTAGGGCCGCTGTCTTTAAGACACTTGGCAAAGTGGTAGATGCACTGCAAGGTGCTGTTGATGAGAGCGTCGCGCGAGATGTCTGGAAACAAGCAAGGACAGCAGCTTCTGGAGATAAAGCAGCACTTGTTCAGCTGAATGCGTGCCAGTGCCTGGAGCAGCTGATCCGAGCTACCACCTATTTCGACAACAATAACGATTTCGAAGGCTTGAAGACTACAATTTGGAAAGCTTGCGATAGTTCTATCCCGGCAGCTCGGCACGCAGCTGCTTCGTGTCTGTCATCAGCTCTGGTCAAATCATTTTCGGAGGCAGCGTCCGAGACGTCATTGACTAAAGCGAAGAAAGCCAAGAAGTCCAGTAAAACGCAATCAGCATCGATTGAGGAAGGGGATGGTGAATTACCACGTCCAGAATCACCCTCGTCGTCAAAGAAGAACACTTCGAAGCTCGAGCTTGGTCTTCCTGAAATGCTCGGCCAGCTCTCCGTACAATACATACGTTCTTCCACAAGCAACAACGCCAGAGCTGCTATTGCTCACTGCTACGTAATGATCTTTAAAAACTTAGGAAATCAAGTGGTAGAATCGAACTACGGACGGATCGCGGACCACCTCATGATAGAACTCTTGAGCAGTCAGTCAATTGCTCACGACAGGTATCGGGTCCTGCTGACAAGAAAAATCGTACGCAAACTCCTGGTAGACTGCGTAGGCTCACAGGTACTTGGAGAGACTGGTAGACTGAGTGCAGCGAAGATGCTGATCAATGGCGTGCTAAAGAATTATCCTCAAGTCATTAAGGAAAGGGCACAGCCTTCCAAACACACTCTAATTGGCGCACTCGATGCTCTAGCACCACTCATCAAATCATTAGGCTCGGCATTCAACGGTCTTAGTGACAGCTGTCGTGAGGCGCTTACCCAAGTCTTACAGCATTCAAGCTATACCGTCCAAATATATGTATCTTACTGCTTGCGTGCTCTAGTACTGGCTTGTCCGCAGCAACTACTTCCTTGTGCTTCGATCTGTATGAATAGTCTCATCAGGGAACTTGGCTTCCTTGTCAATGGCCGACAGACTTCTCGCAGGTGTATAGGAAATGCTAACGGGCTTTCTGCGGTCCTTAGTGTCTCACCCTTACAACCTCTTTACAGCTCGCTGGAGATTAGCTCTCGCGTACTTTCTATAGCAACCGATTTATTAAAGTCAAGCAGTCAAGCAGAACTCCGGATATCTGGTACTCAAGTCCAGGTGGCGTGGATTCTAATAGGTGGTCTTATGGCGCTTGGTCCTAATTTTGTTAAGATCCACATATCGCAACTCCTTTTGCTCTGGAGAAACGCCTTACCAAGGCCGTTGACGAGAGAGAACACCGGACAACGGCAGTCTGCTGAGATTGGCTACCTGACGCATGTAAGAGAGTGTGCTCTTGGCTCAATACTCTCTTTTCTCGAGTTCAACAGCAAGTTAGTTACGAGTGATGTATCTACACGTATCGCAACTATGTTGCAGAACACAGTTGAGTTTTTGGACACGTTACCACTTCCGAAGACTATCGACACTACCTTCCGCCAAAGCGGCACTTCGCTTCAAATCCAAGACCTTACCTTGATGGTCCGCAGAAGGGTTCTTCAATGTTACGCAAGATTGGTCAACTTAATTCCTCATGCCGGTGGCGAGTTATTGACGCATTCAAAGCTTCTGACACTGGCGGTAACGTTATTTGCCGACCCTGGCAGCTATACTCCTGGATCGTTAGGCTTATCAATTGCTAACGCCTCTGGCAACTTTGATAGTATCTGGGATGTTGCGGATAATTCTGGGTTTGGTGTATCAGGCTTGATACAAGGCCCGTTCATCAGGTCTTTGCCAGGAGAGCACAACACATCGAGGTTATCTCATTCATTTATTCCAAGTAGCGAGTTCTCCGTATTTGATGAGGCGGTATGTGGACTTGGGTCCTGTAAGGGGTATGTCTGCTGATTGCTATAGATTTTGACCCCTATTTGTGGAGCTCGTGAGCATGACTCTATCTATCTCTACACGCAGGCGCAAGAAGATCTGAAAGACCTCCCTGATCCACCGGCCACAGAAGTTGTCAACTCCGCTATAGCTCTGTTTGCCACGGCGCTTCCTCTTCAAAGTCCAAGTATCCAGGAGGGTGTACTAGAACAGCTAGCTACCTGCCTATCCTCGGGAACGCTGCAAAGAGATCCCGGCCGCAAAGCCGCTATCACCGCCAACGCCGCTATGGCGCTTTTGGGTGCTCTCAAGGTTGCTGTAGGTGAGACGGTTGGCGAACACGGAGACTTGAGACATCCGACCGTCGAACGATGCCTTCAAGAACTCTTACGTGTTAGTATTTCCGTGATACCAAATATTAATCCAACCTACTGATGATTGTCATAGGCTCTAGTAATTAATCAAGATAGGTGTATTCGCCAAGTCGCCTATGAGGCCTTGGGCAGGCTATGCAACAGTTCCGGGAATACTTTTACTTCGAACGAGATCAACGCTTTGATCGATGTGATCGTATCGAATCGAGACCCCAATGCTCGAGCGGGCTGTGCAATGGCCTTGGGTTCGATCCACGTACATGTTGGTGGAATGGCGGCTGGCTTCCATCTCAAGAAGATTCACGGTATCCTCATGTCATTGTGTAGCGATCCGAATCCTGCCGTACACTTTAGCGCAATTGATGCGTTGTCTCAAGTTGCTGATTCTGCAGGTTTGACTTTTTCGGGGTATGTATCGAGTACGCTGGGTCTTCTCGCCCAACTGTGGACCTGCGATACTCACAATGAAGAATCTGCTATATCCGCAACGTCGAATTATGAACTGGAATTGCCGACCACTGTCATGATCGCTCACAATGTTGATTCTCTTATCAACGTCCTTGGCCCCGACTTGCAGGACATGAGTAAAACTCGTGAACTTATGATTACCTTGGTCAGGCAATTCGAAATCGATGATTTACTTATGGTTCAAGCAGAGGGTTTGCGCGCTTGGGAGCATGTGCATCTCTACGATTCCGCGCATGTCGACTTTCCAGCTTATGTACGTCAACTGCAAAAGTGTCTTCGTTCTCGACAGCAGTTGCTACGCGAGATCGCTATCGACGGTCTGTATAACCTGATGCGACGTGATGCCGAACGAATTCTTCAGCTTGCCGACGAAGGCCTAGAAGACCAGATTTGGTCTACCCTCAACGACAACCCTGACCAGGAAGGAATTCGCAATATCATCCAAGCCTGGCTCAGGCAATCGAGTCTCTCACTGGCCAGCAAGTGGGTCATGCGCTGCCAACAGGTTCTGACCAAGACCACGTCAAGGCAGGCTCAGGTATCGCCACGTGAGAATACAAAGCCGGCCATTATATCAGAGATTCAAGACGAAGAAGCAGCTGGGTTTAACACAGGTGAAGGGAAGGACCAAAACTCCATTACAGCATCAGAAGCTACTAAAGAATTGTTGCGCTGGCAAGTCAGATCATTCGCAATGCAATGTTTAAGCGACATGATAGCAATGATCGGTAGAGATATGGAGTTAGACCCTGATTCAGCGGCAGGTCACGCGCTGCAGCAGAGAATTGCCGATGTAATTCGGATGGCATTCCTCGCCTCGACATCTTCAGTGGTTGAGCTCTGCGTTGGTGGTCTCAGACTTATTGATCAGGTTTTGACGGTATTGCAACACATCCGTGAGTAGACCAAGACCAAAGGCTAACAAGTCATAGATCTTCGGGACCATGCCCGATCCTGACTTCTCAGAAGCTCTACTGTTGGAGCAATACCAGGCGCAGATCAGCTCGGCACTGACACCTGCGTTCAGTGCCGACTCTTCGCCAGATCTCGCCTCAGCAGCCGTGAACGTCTGCGCTACCTTCATCGCTACAGGGCTTGTGACAGATGTCGATCGCATGGGAAGAATATTGAAGCTCTTGGTGGCAGCTCTCGAGAGCTTTACAAGTGCGTCCCTGTACATTTGTCCGTATTTGTCACTCCTAATATCCCTCAGGTGATACCCAGGAGACGGCAGTTGGCGATTTGCGTGGACTTAGCTCCAATGCGCAAACGATGGTCAGAATGGCGGTTTTATCTGCTTGGGCTGAACTCCAAGTCGCCAGTAAAGAGCAGAAGTACCTCGTGAAGGTAGTGGAGCCGTACATTACAAAGTTAACGCCCCTGTGGTTATCCTCGTTACAAGAATTTGCGCGTCTCAGATTTGAGCCAGACATCTCAAATAATACTGGGCCGACCATAATAGATGAAAGTCTCGACACAGTTTACGCTGCTCTGAGTCGGCAAACGCTGCTGAAGGTAAATGCGAAGGTCGGGATATGTTCCGTAACTTTACTAACTGTGAATTAGTTCTATCAAGATTCATGGCTGAAGCTCGTAGATGCAATCGCAAGTCTTATCGACCAGGATAGAGGTTTCGTGTTCGACGCATTGGATGGTAAATCCAATGACGCGCAAATTAATGAGGTGAAACTTATCGAGAGTAACATCAATTATCGCGACGAACCCGTTGCTTTCTTCTTTGTCCTCTTCGGCATTGTAATTGAAGCTTTGGTCACTCGGCCTGGTAACGATTCGCCCAGCGCCGAGGTGCAGACTCAGGGGGTTCTATCCGCCTTGAAGAAAATTCTTCGACCGTCAGTATCCGGTAATGCCATCTTCCAGGACGCGATATTTTCGGAGACGATTGAGCTCTTCGATCGATTGGCACTCACCGAAGGGCTCGACGTTCAAATGATTATAGTCGATATTGCAAGAAATCTATGCCTTGCCCATCCCTCTGCTGCAGTCGACGAAGAAGGAGGAGAGGATCTTTCGGAAGGAATAGAGCAGCTCTTCGAACTCACCCGAATCATTGTTCTAGTCCTCGCCAGCGTAATTCCAAACCTAGCAGAACACACTTCAGCCCGTCCCCAAGTCACCGATGAATCCGTTTCCCTGGTTCAACTGTCTCTCGGAGCTCTCGTCGACGCCTCAGAAATTTTCCCTTCAATTATCAAAACCGACCTTCACGCCAGCATTCTCCACATCTTCGCTACGATTCTCGGCACCGGTGTCTGCCAAGCCACTATTGTCCCTCAAGCCCTTCCCATCTTCCGACGCTTCGTTCAAAGCATCTTCCCTCTAACATCCTCCCCGTCCCACACTGTCACCGGCCAGCTCCGCGGCTGCCTACACCGATTCCTCTCCATCCTATGTAACGCACAACGCCGTGAAACCGAAGCTTCGCTTCCATGTGCCAAAAACACTCTCCTCGCATGCACCATCCTTCTCACCACCGCCTCCCGGGCCTTTGCCCCCAACGATCCGCTGATCAACCGTCTCCTGGATGGGATGCTAGACTATCTCCATGATCTCGGTCTTGCGAAGGTCGCAACCGGGTGCTTGCGCTCTGTGCTTCTGGTCACGCCTAAGAACCCCATAGACGAGGCCGTCGCGCGCTATGTATTTCCCCGCCTCGTCAGATTCACCATCGACACTTCAGAACCCGACCCGGGGAACGTACGCTCCCTCACCGCGCACGCTTTAACTTCTTTCACCACAGCCCTCGAACCATCCGCCGCGGCCGCAGCCCTCACCATCATCATCCCGATGCTGCTCTCCCGCGCCTCCGCTACCGAACCAGACGCCCAAGTCGCAAACAAAACACTGTATCAAGAAACAGCAACCCGCCTCCTTGAACTCGCAAGCGCACACTCAGCGGCGTTTCGAGCTGTGGTGGCGAAAATGAGTCGACAGCAGAGGGGGTTTATGGAGGGGGTGATTAGAGAGGGGGGGGCTGCGGGGAGGAGGGGAGGGAAGGATGAGAGGGAGGAGGTTAGGGAGGCGAGGATTAAACTGACGATGAGTTTTGGGGGCGCGTGAGGGGAGGGGGGTTGGGGAACTGGGGGAAGGAGGAGCTAGAAATGGAAAGGAGAGGAAAGAGAAGGGGTCGGGGTCGGGGTCGGGGTCGGGGTCGGGGTAGGTGTGGGGGTGGCTTTTCGTTTTGTTCTGGCTGCGGGTGGGCATCGCGATGGAGGGGGCGTTTCGTGGACTCTGAGCATGGGAGGGACCATTAGGATAAGAGATAAGAGCATATCAATTTTGCTCGTGGGTTATGATATAAGGATCCCACGACACGAGGAAAAGCCTATTGTCATCCATGAAAGAATCTATGGTCGTAGCGTGGCATCTGTCGTTATGGACGACCTAATCTCGCTGCGAAGTCCAAAACTAGAGAATATGGATTCCAATATCTATATCCTTTCTCCATGAATCTTACGGTTCCAAAAAAATGGTGGGTATCATCCTCTTCCTCTTCTTCTCTCCGTCTCCCCCTCCGTCTCCCTCCGCCCTCCCATCAACCACACTATCCCAACCCCGACCCCGCCCCCGCCAGCACAGCATCAACATCCGGCTCCCCGGTCTGGGTGCTCATTTCTCGCGATGGAACGGTATGAGAACCCCCTGTTGACGAAGAGGACGAGGAGGAAGCGCTTTGGCGCTCTTTTTCGTGTGTTTTGTAGGAGGAGTAGCGGAGGGCGGAGAGGACGAAGACTGTGGGGGTGTTAGTTGTGGGCGGGGTGGAGGATGGATGGGAGCTGGGGGTATGAAAGGGAAGAAAGGGGGTACAACGTACAAGCAAACCCAGCAATAGCCAACGCCGCCCTCCTTGTCAGCACCCACCTCAACCCCTCCACCTCGCTCTTACTATCGCTGTTCAGCGCGACCGTGATCTTGTAATTCAGCTCCTGGATCTGGCTTTCCAGCTGCTGCTGCTCCATACGCACAGCCATCTTGCGGTCGTTGAGCAGCCCGCGCAAGTCGTCTTTGAGCGCCAGGCTTTCGGACGACGAGCGCTGCGAGAGGATGTCGACTTCGTACTGCAGGTGCGCGCGCTGGGTGGTCATTTTCTCCGAGGTAGATTTGCGCGTGTTGAGGATTTCGGTGCGCAGTTCGGAGCAGGCGGCGCGGAAGAGGTAGTTCTTCTGTAAGGGGGGGAGAAGGGGATTAGCGAGGTGGTGGGGGTGGGAAGAGGGGGAAAGGGAGGAGTTGGGTTTGGGGCATATTACGTTTTCGACGTCTGATTTCGAGACGAGGCCTGCGCGCGCAACCTCCATATTTATGGCTAGGAGACTCCGGACGGCTTTCATGAGCGTCACGCTTTGCGCTTCGGTGAAACCGCCTTTTGCGAGATCGCGGACTAGGGTATAAGTATCGAAATGGTGGACATAGCGCGGTGCTTCGAGGTGAGGCGGTTTTTGCTCCTCTTCATTCTCCGTCTCAGTGGGGGTCTCGATTTGCAGAACCCGGTCGAGAGGTTTGCTGATGGCTTCCTTCTGTGGGGAATCGGCGAGTTCCTTCGCCTTGGCTTCATTTGTATCGAGCTCAGCGGGTCGTGGTTCCTCCTCGGGCTTCGACTCATTCTGAGAGCTGGTTCCGTTTTGCTGCGCAGCTTTCGCGGGCTCTTTAGCAGGCCCCGCCTTTTCCCCCTCTTGAATAGACGCTGACGATGAGATCTCTTTCTCGATACTATCCAGCGCTCTTTGCCGGCCTAGGTCATTGGGGGCTAACGGAGGTGGCAATGGCTCTGCCGCGGAGCCATATCGCTGGGCGTAGGTCTCTTGCTCACGGCGATGGGTGGTGCTGAAGCATTGCTTTTGCGGGCGCTTTGGCACAATTCGCGAAGACCGCTGAGCCAAGGCTGATTCACATAATCTCGCGGGCTTGAAGAATTGAGGATAGAGGAAACTTAGGCGTGGAATCGACATAATTGGAACGCTGTTCGCGTTTAGAAACCCTCTGGTGGAGAAAGATCAAATAATATTGGACCTTGTTCTCGGCAAGGCTTCGACACCCCGCGTGAGAAGGCCGCTAGAAGAAGATGTCACGTGCATTGGATCTCTAAGATCTTTAAGTACCGTCCTTTCCAATTGCTGGTGCCTGTCGCCATTGACCTCCCTGTGAAATCGTTAAATAGCAAAGATGGAAGAGAAGTTGATTCAAATATCTCCTTTCTTTAAGATGCCAAAACTCCGAGATCATTCGAAACCCAACTTGCCAACAAGAAAAGGCATCACGTTACAATCTATCTATGCCACAAGCATGACCACACCCCTCAAATCCCAAGCTGCCCATCACTAACCCAATGACTTCCCCCAGCGCACCTATATCCCCCACCCTGCTTAATCCACCTATATCCTACCGGACAGACCCCCATCTCCCTCAACTGTTGTTGCGCCTTCGCCTCTTGCTCTTTTCTCTTCTGCTGCTCCATCCGTACCCTTTCCAACTCCGCCAATGCCTGTTCACGCGCAATTCGCGCCATCTGCTCTTGCAAGCGGGTTTCTTCGCGTTGGCGCTTGAGCTCGTTCATCTCTGCGTCGTCTTTGGCCTTTTGTTGCGCGAGTCTGGCGAGTTCGGCGGTTTTCGCGGTTTCTAGTGCTTTGGCGAGGACAAGATCTTGTTCTTGCCTCTGAAGCTGTTCTTCGGCGATCTTTTGGGCGCGGTCGGCAGCTTGTTGGTCTGCTTGAAGCTGGTTCCAGATCTGGTCTGAAACTCCTGGGTCCCGTTCTTCTGAGGTTTGGTTGACATGAGACTCATGATCATCTAGGCTGGGGACGGATTGGTCTGTCGCAGAAGCGGCGGAAACGGCATGCCTGGCTGGCGGTGGTTGATCCAGGCTTTGGGCTGGTTGTTGTGGAAAAGCCGACAGATTTGAAGATGGTAGACTAGCTGCTCTACTTTGCCTTTCTGCAAGCATAGTCCTCGTACAGGTGAGTATGTCCTCGGGAGAAATGCTAAGGGAACCTGTCATTGTCGAGATGGCCTGGTAAACAGATCCTATCATTGTCTTCGCCAGTGTCTGGATATCCCTAGCGTTTCCCCAATTTGGCGTGGAAGCTAGCTCTTTCAGCAAACCTACCATACTCTTGTAGTCAGGACTTTTGATGTCCCTTAAAACTGGTGCTTCTATTTCTTTCTGTTTAAGGCTCCGTTCCAGTATCTGCAAACAACACCCCGGGCTCATATTTGGGAAGATGATTTCTTCCGGAAAGCGGCTTGATAGACCTGGGTTGAGGGGAAGTAGGTCGTTGATTTCTTTGGCATATCCGGCAAGAATAACAACAATTTTACCTACGAATTTTGGCTTCGTAAGTAGATCAACCAACTCATCAAGAGCTTCATTTCCAAACGAGCTTCCCGAAAGCCTGTAACTTTCATCTATCAAAAGGACTTTCCCAAGGGCTTTTTCGAGTACTGCTCTAGTCTTGGGGCCTGTCTGTCCAACAAATTGCCCGATGAGCTCGGAGGCAGAGGACTCAATGACTTCAACGCTGGATAAGAAGCCCATGTCATAGTATACCTGACCCATTTTTCGTGCGGTGGTGGTTTTCCCAGTCCCTATAAACCCTATCAGAAACTGCGAGGCCATACTAGTATTCTAAAACATTCGGAAGATATACCTGGAGGCCCTTTGAATAAAAAATTAGTGGGGATCATCCCCCGGGAGCATATTCCTCGAGCTTTCATCGCTTGTCTCATCTGCTGATATCCTCCCAACCTCGCAATGATGCCTTCACAGCCAACTGCGTCTTCGAACAATTTCTGCAGATTGGTAGTTGCGTGGGAGCCCCTGTCGAAATCGGGGTCGAAGTCTTGTGGTTCGAAAATGACGTTAAAAGAATGGTCTGTCGAAGGTTTGGCAGACTGTCTGGTTTGCCAATGGCCTTTCGCGGAGCTAAGTAGGTTTTCTACTTCGCCAGCATTTCCAAAATTCGGGCGGACACGAGCACGACTTAGTACCTCAATGGCTACAGACTTTGCTTCTTTGGTCGCCGCAAGATCCTGAAGTTTTAACTTCAGTTCAAGTATCTCGAGTAGCTCTTGATCTGTAAAGTCTTCGAAATTGAAAGCATTATCGATGGCGAACCTAAATCACCGATTCAGTAAACGCATTGCAAAGTAAAATCTAGAAAAAGTCGTTTTGCTTTACCTCCGTGATAGACCTGGATTAACGTTCTCGAACATCGTGGTGATTTGGTCTTTGTACCCAAGGAGAAGCACGCATCGATCCTCACCGGTGGAGCTTTGTACTTCGGCAACAATTGTATCGATCACTGCTGTCTTGAAGGGATCGCTCTGGTTACCAGTCCCACCATTTCCAGAATAAAGGCCATAAAATTCATCGATGACGAGAATTTTGCCTAACGTTGTGGCTAGGATCGCCTTGGTGTTTTGCTCCGACTGCCCTAAGACACTACCAATGAAGTCCGAGGGGTTCTTGACGACGACTATTCCAAGTAGAAATTAGTATTGTAGCTTATAACTGCTCACCCGTAACGGAACAAACTCACCTTCACCATTGCTCAAGAGACCAAGGTCAGCCAGGATCTGGCCGTACAGTTTAGCGACGGAGGTCTTTCCAGTGCCTGGAGAACCAAGAAAGACACGGTTAAGGGAAATTTCAATAGGAGATTGTTCTGCCAGTTCCCGTTTGTAGTTGATGCTAATGCGGCTAATCATGTGTCGAATCGATTCCTTCACAGCACTAAGGCCTGTCAGTTCTTGAAGCTTTTCCCATGCTTTACTTTTCAAGGTAGCGGAGGAAGGATCCGGGCCTATGAGATCTTCCCGGGAAAGCATGTAGTCATCAGGCGTCAGTCCCTGCTTGCGTTCATGGTTGACTCGGTCCGCTTGACGTTCGGTGATTCTTGCAAACGTTGTCTGTAGCGCTCTCGCATTACCAAAACCAGGACGGTTCCGGCCGTTGCCGACACGCCGGGCAACTATGCGCAAGTAGAGGCCATCTTTTCCATCGACGACTTCCATCTTCCCGCCATACTTCTTGTCTATGATCGTAATTAGCATCTGGAGGAGCTCCCCATCCTCGTAGTCCGCGAATTGCAGTCTGTATGGAACCCGACTGCTTAGTCCTGGATTATGCTCGAAGAACTTCTCCATCTCTTTATTGTAACCAGCGACGATGAAGACAATCTTTCCGATGTTGTTTTCCATTTCGGCTAACAAGAAGTCCAGAACCTGGCGTCCTCCGAGGTTGTGCTGATCTGTAAGCTGATAACTTTCGTCGACAAACAGGGTACCTCCTCCAGCATTGTGAATTTCCTCTATATGCTTCTTGATTCCATTTACGCCCTCGTTGGCGAGACGTGAGCCCGTTGTCTCTCTGAACGCAAGTCCAGGAAGGACACCAAGGGTTGTCAACGCCTTTGCATAAAGTCGAGCGACGGTTGTTTTCCCTAGACACTGAATCAGAATATGACCAATTGGAATCGTCATAGTTCGAGGCGTAGTGAATCGGAAACAAGACGAGTGAACAATCCCTTGATCTGCAGTTGTTGTAACAACTAACCAGTGGATTATACTTTGGAGATACCATACATACCTGTTCCGGGATTCCCCAACAGAGCTATGTTAAAACGGTCCCCTTTTACATCTGTACCTTGTCGCAAACTCAGATCGACCTTGGCTTTTATCCTGAGAACTTGGGACTTGACATCTTCCAGTCCAATCATTCCCATGATCGAATCAATAGCATCGTTGCTTGCATTTTCTACATCCTTCTGGCGCTGCCAGTCTTGTGCTGCAGGAGATTCGTCTTGAGACTTCAACGGTCGGGCATCGGCGAGCTTGGATATATCATGCTGGAATGATGACTTCTGTGGACTTGGTTGAGGATCGCCCATCTTTGAACGCTCCTCAGTGGCTGCATAGTAGGAGTAGGAGCCGATATCTTTTTAGCCGAAGCAAGAGCCGCTGCGATGTCCTTCTGCTTCTGCTGGATTGCTTGCGCTCTCTCTTTGCCGACTTGCACGTCACGTATATTCTGTGTTGCAACATCCATCTGGTCTTGTAATTCCGCCATCTGCCTAAGATGCTCTTGTGCTTCTCGGTCTCGTCTCCGCTGCTCTTCAAACGCCTTATCCACCTTCCGCTGAAGATCTTTAGCTTCCTTTTCACACTTAGGGCAAGCTATAGGGATTGCTGCGTGACATTTCCATCGCTTGATGTGGCCTTTCGGGCAATTCGAATTCAACACATGTTCACAAGCCATCTTCGAGTGATCATAAAGCTGGTGGCATTGTTGGGGACACAGGTGAATGCCACAACTGAGCATCACTCCACATGGCTCCTTACAACCCCCATCAGGACACTCATTTCCAAAGTCAATAGGTGCCCGTAAGAGTGCCACTCTATCTCTGTGCCTATCACACTTGACAGGAAATCCATCGTAGATGTGGCCATCACTTGTGAGGAGTCCAAAGAATCGAGACCAGAGATTCTTTCCTTTAGATTTTAGAAAGGTCTGTGCATTTCCAATCATGATTAGTGCATTACGTGCTCGGGACAAGAGTACATTCAGACGTTCGGGAGAAGCCATAAACCCAATGTCGCCAGATGCGTTGCTCCGGGTCAGAGTTATGATGACGATCTGTAGTAGGATGGATTAGATCTGATACACAGACATAATGAGAGAAGCAGCTCACCTCGCTTTCTTCGCCTTGGTAGTTATCTATATCGGGTCGTGGTTATAAGTTAGCCTTAGAAGACACAACGAAAATCCACGACAAAACTAAGGAAAGAGTAGATCACACAGCCTTAGCTTCAAAGGAAAATAGCGATCTCGTGTCAAAGACTCCATTCGAGCATCAGCAATACCCTCAATGGTAGACCTATCATGCGCATAGAAATTTAATATGCCATTGTGGCTTGACGAAGACCCGTCCATGTGGATAGGAGGACAATGGAAAAGTGCCGCTTACCGATTGTTGACAGTTTTATGGGTCGCTTCGATAGTTTTGCACTTGCGGCGGGCATAAGACCAGCGCGGACCAAATCAAACGAGTCAAGATCATTCAAAATCGGATCGTTTTCTTTGCTCAACACCGTTCGTAGTAGCTGCAGTTGCCCAAGGTAAGGTGTTAAAACAACGAGCTTTTCCGTACCATAGCCTTGTTGCGCAAGATATCGCACACATTTCAAGACCATTTCGGCTTCAAAGAGGTTTCGCTTAGATGACAGAGAAGTCATGTCCTTCTCACTCACGATCTCTCGGCTTTCGTCTTCTGGACGGGTGTGATTGACGAAGATAAGATTGTCCTGAAAACCGCGAAGATCGGGACGACCCAAAGTTTTGGGAGCATCAACAAGGTCAGGGTACGTCAGAGAGCGAACGAGCGCGGATATCTCTGGGCGCATCCGGTATTGTTTCAAAAGTGTGTGGTGTGGGTAGCCTTTTAAGATGAGTCTCTCAAACAAAGACCTATTCAAATCGTAACCTTCCCCCTTTTCTACACTGAGGAGATGATTATTCACTTTCGGCCGCAATTGTTTGTGGTCACCAATGAGGACCAATTGCTGAGTCTTCGGCCCGAGCGCTGTAAGAATGTGGCTTTCAAGTATCTCACCGGCTTCTTCGACCAGAAGAACGTCCCGAGACGCTGCCTGAAGGTCGTGACTGTACTTTGCTGCCGCTGTGGTTGTGCATCCAATTATGCGTTTCTGATTCAATATATGTCCGTTCTTCCTGTTGAACATGGCGTCAAGCTTGCCCTGACTATCATTGTACGTATCCGCAATTCGATACATCTCCGAAACTTGCTCTTTGAGCATTTCTTCCCTCCATTGCGTGATTGCAGTGTATCTTGCCGCAGGAACCATCTTCCATACACTGTGCGAACTCCCAAGCACGCGATGCGAGAAAATACCTGCGTCGTGGCCATTAGACCATCTGTCAAGTAAATAAAACGTATTGACGGATTTGCCCCGTTTTCCCACGCGGGTCATCCCGTCCTGGGCCAGTGGTACTGTGAAAGCCTCATAAAAGGGTGGACCCTCCGAAAGAAACTCCAGATATTCCATTATGTCGCTTTTCTGAATAATTGTTGACCTGTAGTTGTCGAAAGCTTTCTGTAAGCGATCCGCCAACTGGTTCGCCTCCGTTCTCAGCTCTTCAATCCTGGTCCAAGACGCTTTATCTTGCTTAAATGTTGTCAACTGTTCATAGAGGCCCAATGGCTTTGTCCGTGGCGTCGACTTGCCTCCAATTCGCACCATGTGTTCTTGCGGTATACCAATGTCTAGAAGATCTTCGAGGAATTGGTCCAAAGCATGGTTGGTGAATGTTACAACAAGTATAGTTCTTTTGGAGAATTTGATGATGGTTTTCGCGATGAGTGCCCCGATAAAAGACTTTCCAGTTCCTGCAGAGTAATGGTCAGTTCATCAAGGAAAATACAACGGCATGCCTGGGAAATACCAGGTGGCCCTTGGATCAAGCTAACTCGTTGCCGAAGCCCTGATAATAGAGATCTAGTCTGCGAATCATCTAATTGGATCGATTGTGGCGTTTTGAGTATGACCCGAAGATCCTGATCAGGATTCGCCTCGATATTCTCAATTAGACTAGTGGGCAAAGATACAGGTTGATTGATGGAGCTTTCAGCGCTCCAGAACAGTAATTCATCGATAAGGGGCAGTTGATTGAGTTCTTGTAATCTCCTCAGGATAGGCTCGTAACTGAAAACTGCGGTATCGATCTGAACCAGCCGAATAACTCTGGCTGTCTTCAATTTCAGCAATGCTTTAGAGGTGCTCATCTCACCCACGAACTGCAATGTGACAACAGGGGGTACCTTTTCCAGAAGGTCGATGTCCCGATGAATGGTTGGGAAAGCGGCAAGCTCACTGTCCAGGATGAGACATGCCAATGACTGATGTTTGAAGATATTGCGATTTTCCAGGAGATAGGCTTTGCGATATCTTGTCTTTACATGGACTAATTGACGCATATCGGATTTGCACTGGAGTTGCAACCCCCATGGCCGGCGCTTTGTTGGAGCCCCGCAGTCAATATCAAGGACAGTAAAACCGTCTATGACAATACCTTTATGACGCCCTTTCTTCTTGCCCAGCGCGATCTGTAGCTCTTCTCGCATCTCGCCTAGCATATCCTCACGATAAAGCCGAAATTGATTATCGAGGTGCGCAGCTAGTCGATTATCGTTCCCGCTTAGGTCTTCGACTGCATCAGCAACACGGAGGAAAGGTGGTTCTGTGGACGTAAGCTCATCAGCTGTAGGCGGAATTGATATCTGCCGAAAGTCCACAAAGTCATTGTCATGCCGTCCTCCAGGACCGAGAACGCCGCTAGAGAGATTTATGGATTCAAAAGCAGAAAGGATGTGTTTGATCTTCTGGCCCACCGTGCGAATTTCAAATTGCGGAGAATTGAGAAGTGAACCTTGTATGGATGTTTCTCTAGCAATCTCCTGGTATTTGGTACACTTATCGGGAGGAAGGGAGATCAGCTCTAGCAATAGCCACCCAAAACACTGTTGTGCATCTAGCGACAGGCTTCCTTCACGATAAGAACGGACAAATGCGTTCCAAAAGATCGGCGGTTCCGCTATATGCAATATCAAACGTTGTAGGAAGTCCCCCCCACAAATAGCCTTCAAAGTTGGGTCCTGGATGTACTGAAGGAGCGCCGTCGCCTGGCCATTCAAGAATCTAGCAGAAACATCAAGTCGCATACATGCCTGTATGGAACTTAGACCCTGAGACTGGGAGATCACCTTTTCGATACCAGTGGCTGGATCTGATTGCCCGCACAGGGACTCTATGAAGAGGTCCCCGTCCTTGACGTTTTTCAGTGTTCGTTCTCCATGGATGACAGAATTGAAGAATCTGGAAAGCTTAGTAGCACGGGACGAGTCCCCAGCCTGTATTGCGGTCATTGAGCTATTCAGTGCCTGCATTCTCAAGGTGTGTTAGTTTCTGAGGGTCTGTAAAGTTAGGTTCATTCTATATATTATCGGAAGCATATGAGAATCTTCAGAAGTAGGCACTGGAAGGGCTGTCGAAGCGAACAGCGATGGTCGAGATCCGTCTCACATCTCTGATCGTGTTCCAGATTCGGAAACGGAACCATCAGTGAGGCTGGCTGTTTGTCGACGCATGCTGCCGGGATTTGTACGCTGTGCGACGCAAGCTGCATGTTCTAGTAGCAGCCATCCAGCAAATCATGGATCTTGATTGCCAAGCTGAGGCAACCACACTATATTGTATTGGCTGACACCAAAACATCTTCGAGCGTATCAGAAGCTTCTATTATTTTTGAGAAAACCCCTTCTTTACACCTCTACAGCCTAGGAGATGGTCATTGTATTCTGGAAAGCTGCGTTCTAGATTTACGAAGCTGATGATGTTAAAGGTCGGATGTCCAAGATTTCTTACTAGATTGACGGTTTGGCCCTTCATAGCTTATGCTTCTTTTCTCCATTCGCTATTTTTCTGAACTCCTCCTGCGGTATCCCACTCACAAATCTTTCCAAGCCGCCTAAAACTTCCGCAACCGTCTGCCCATCCATCATCTCTCTCTCCGGCTTTCTGATCAAAGCTTTGACCCTGACCAAACTATCATTGTTCAAGTGATTCCCTAATCTATCCTCCACTTCTTTCAACACTTCGGCTAAGAATGTCTCCTGTTCATTCTTGCCGGTCTGAATTATCTTATTCACGAACCCAACCTGGAGCATCTCCTGGGCCGTGATCCTTTTACTCATGATCAGCGCCTCGTTCGCTTTGCTGATCCCCAATCTCTGCACAAAAGCCCTACTCGCGCCGCCTTCGGCCACGAGCCCTAAGCTTGTAAAAGGCGTAAGGAGAAACGCATGCGGAGCAGCGTAGATGAAGTCAGAAAAGGCAATGAGGGCAGCGGAGAGACCGACGGCAGGGCCATTGAGTGCTGTAACGAGGATCTTGGGGTGAGTGTAAAAGGCGTTGGTAATTTCGAGGTTGTTGGCCACGAAATTCCGAAGGGTCTCGCGGCGAACATCAGTTCCTTCTGCCATTGTGCGAGAGGCAGTAACATCAGCGCCACTATAGGCCTTATCAGTATTCTCATAGCCTTAAAGGTCGCTTGACAGTTCTCACGCGGAAAAGAAGCGGCCTTTCCCAGTTAGGATGGTGATGTAGATGTCATCGCGCCTTGCGGCTTCCCGCAACAAGCAGGAAAGGCGGTAGTAAAGGTCTTGGGTGAGGGCATTGAGCTTTTTCTCGATATTTAAAGTGATGATAGCAATCTTGCCATGGGTGGTGAAACTGATCTGCTCCTCGGGAGTAGACATTTTGGTAGATGAGTATGGCGATGCTGTTCGGCAGAGAGCTGGTCGTTGGAGGTTGATCAATGGTTTATAGATTTGCCAGTAGATCAAGGCATGAGTATTGAATATGCGCAGCACCACGCTGTGAACATATCAACACAGGCTGCTACTCGTAGCTCGTCCGTGCCAAAATGGATTGGCTAACGGTATGGGGTAAGTTATCTGCGGAGAGGGAGCAACGAAATGTTGACGGGAAGCAATGAGCCGAGGTCCATTTACGGCGATCGATATTTGACTGTCAAAGCGAGAGCCGAGTGGCTTCAAACTTGATTGAACGATATATATTTCCTTCTAGAGTATTTAACAATCCATAGAAAGAAAATCTTAGTACAGCTAACTTACAGGTTCTGTAGTCCAAAAAAGCTACAGCTCATCCTTAATCTCACCTTTACCCAGATCCGGCATATTCATTATTTTCACAACCAGCGCCGTCCACCCAGTAAAGTGCTGCGTCCGCTGCCCCTGCCCCGTCTCTGGATTGTACTGCTCCCATGCAAACCCTGTCCTCTCCCACTCCTTGAAGACATTCTCCACAAGATTCTTCCTTAGCTCCGTGTACATCTTAGTAGCCTGTGCTTTATGCGGCCCCTCGGTTCGTGCAGTGTCGTACAGTGCCTTTACGACGAGGTAATTTATATTCATCCACACCGGACTGCGCCAGTAGTTTTCCTCTGTGCCGTAAAACTCGTCTTTTTGGCTCAAACTACGGATCCCATACGGTGTCCACAGCTCTTCTGGGTCAGCGATGAGATCGAGGATGGGTTTGAGCCGCTTGCTGTCAGGGGGTAGCAGGCCGGTCAGGAAGGGGAAGATGGAGATGTAGCCCTTGTGGCATACATGCACGCTTTCTTCATAGTCGTCAATGGTGGCGTCGCAGTAAGTTTGCTCATTTGTGTTCCAATGCAGATCATCGATATTTCTCATAATAGCCGTCTCGTACCCTTTAAACTCCTTTGTGTCGTCATCTTCGCCAATTGTCTCAGCAATTCGTCTTAGCGAACGCGTCATCATGCCTATCCAGCTGATCAAATCCGTATGTATCTCTCCCGGATGAGGGGGCTGCGCACGCGGGTAGTCGTCCAGACCCGAGGTGAGGATGTGGCGGGTGTCTCTTCCACGCCAGCGATATGCTTCTTTTGAGGAGAAGGCTTCACGGTCGTACGATTTGATGTCGCCCCATTGGGTTTTGCGGAACCAGAAGTAATGGCGTTTGATGAGGGGGTAGAGGGTGCGGAGGTAGGATATGGCGATGTCAGGGTTCCGGAGATGGGCGCTGCGCAATTGGTCTAGGTCGTTCGCTTCTGTCGGGGCACTTTTGCTTTGTAACTTGTCGATGAGAGAATCAAATATGAGGAAGAGGGTTGGCGGATTTGCGTAGTGTGGGTATTGGACTTGAAACTCCTGGGGAACTTTGCTGCGAGCTTCCGGGCCCAAGATTTGTTCCCGTCCAATCCATCCGTCATCGTCCATGAGGCTGAACCAGCTTTTGACGATATCGAGGCTGCTGGTAGTTAGCAGTGCTCTACAGGTAATCGGTATGGAAGCTTACGTAAGGTCCATATCCCAGTCTGCGATAGGGATCAGATGAAAGCCTTCGTCCCATAGAAACCCTCTAGGAAAGAATGGTCGCGATGGAATGCTCGTGTACAGCTCGGAGGGGCCTTCGAGTCTGATTGACCCTTGGCGTGCCCGGGCTTCTGCTGTTTCCTGCCAAAACCCTTCATTCTCTTCTTCATACTCAGGTGCGTACGATCGATCGACGACTGCATCTCCATAGAAATACCCGATGCCCCCTATCAAATTGGAGAACATTGAATGTGCAAATGCTTGATATTTTGACTTGTGGAATGGAGCTTTGGGGGCAAGCATTTTTGAAAAGCGTTCGGAGAAAGCCTTGGTCGCCTTTTTGATTGCGCCATCCAGATTTTCCGCTGGTCGAATTAGCCAAATCCATACAGGAAGATAGAGTATCAACATACAGGTCACGGAGGCTTCCGCAGAACCAGAAGAGTATATAATATCAAACTGTCGCAAGCACTTAGTTGACAGCCAAAGCATACCTCACAATTGAACATGACTGACCTCAAAAGGGCCCTCAAAGACCTTCTGCACAACATGCATGTTCCCTTCCTGGATATTGTTGGCAACGGTAAATGTCGACCATGGCGGTGGAGCATTCTCGGCCCCGTATACTGCGACCATCTTATCAATCTCCTCTTTCATTTGATTAAGAATGATTTCTGCACTCAAAGAAATATCAAGTCAGCCAACACTCTCGAATCATGAACGCTTCAAATAAGAACGTCCAGCAAAAACGTACGTTTGGCCTGCCACAGCGCCTCCTCTGGCACCTGCAAGCTTTGAACAATAGTCCTATCCAACGGTTTCGCCCCATAACTCTTATGGCTCGGCGGAGGATGCTTGTTCGTACTTGGTCCTTCCGTAACCTCCAGCGTAAAATCTCCCAGCTCGTTACTCGACCCAATCATCACGACCGTCTCCTCAACCCCCAGATCATTTCTCTCACTTTGGACATTCAAGCTCCCAAAGCCCTCCATTGCAGCGTGGAAAATCACAGTGCTCATCAGTCGCGGCGGCGCATCTTCCCTGGGTGTGCCCTTGATCCGAACGCCCCAGCTTCCGCCGTGCTGTCCTCCAGGGATCTTGACAAACTCGGTGGTAATATCTATGCTGTTGCCCGCATCGTGAATGGTCTGGCGGCCGCCAAGGCGAACGTCGTATTCGTCCCAGCCATAGCCGGCCATACCTTCGTGTTGCTCACATGTGTGGCGGAAGTCTAGGAGCGATTCAACGTTAGTCAATTGCACCCTTGAGCTCTGGGAGAAAAGACAAGAGAAGCGTACTGTTCTGCACGCTCTCGAAACTATCCACCTTCGCCCAGAGCAACCCTGTCGTCAGGCTTTTGGGTATCCGTGGTCTTACACCAAAGTAGAGGTTCGGTCTGTAGGGGCCCCATAGCAGTGATTCGTTCGAGAGTCTCGCATTCTCGGCTAGGACCTTCTGATCCTCTCCAAAGGCGAATGACAGAAACAGACAAGCTATAGCAAGCGCCGATAGGTGCCATAGCTGTAACATGGTGGGAGCTTGTTGTACACAGAATGAGAGAGCTCCAATTTGGCGCCGGGAGCTTCTGGGCGGCGCGACGAATCAACAAATCCTTCCGTAACGAACACGAAGCCCTAGAGATCCGGGGACTAGCGTGGACAGGGGTGGGGGGGTGTGGAAGGGATGTTTCCGCCCATTTAAGATGCGGACATCCACATAGAGTAGTTCTGAAAGTCATGATGAGGTACAGAGTAGTGAGCTCTCAATGGTGTATTCTCATATCAAAATGCCAGTATCTAACCCAACCTTTTGACACCGTGCCTAACCTCTATCTTCACCATTGAAATGCTCCACTATTTGATACGCAGTAACGCCCAAGCAATGATCCATCGGTACTTCGTCACCTCGGTCTTGGACCCTGAGGGGCGCCTCCATACTTCCCTCCACCACCAGATCCACCCTCAGTTCCGTCGTATCGTCCTTCATAAGGATTCCCTCCGCTTCCTCCCCCACGCCCTCTCTGATCATACCTACCGGCCCTCTCCTCCACCGGCGAACTCGTAGTAGACCTCAAACTCCCACCTCCCAGCCTCGCTTTCAATCTCTCTTGTACACTTCCCCCGCTAGAACCTGGCGGTATCGGACTCGCCGTCCTCGCTGGCTGTAACCCCTGCTGTTGCTGCTGAATCGCCTGATTCTGCACCTGGTAGCTGCCAGCGCGCTGACTAGGCAGCGGGCGCACACTCAAGCTTTCCTGCTGTGGTCGCTGCGACTGTGTCCTTGAACCCATATTCCTGCCCCCTAAACCCCTACGTAGACTTGACGGCGCTTCATCCCCCTTCCCTTGCGCGCCACCGGGAGAATCCGCCCACAAGTCGCTCAATCCGGCACCACTGTTTCCCCTGCTAAGACTCGTGTCTACCCTCTGCCCTCCCCTCAAACTCCCCAGTCTACTGCTTTCGGGCCCTTGCGATAACGATGAGGATGAGCGGGGGTCAGGGCCTAACCAGGCGGGAAAGGGCCGGCCTTTTTCAGTGTAGTAGGCTCTTAGCACGCGAGAGACATGCGAGGATTCGGGGTCGTCGATGGAGGAGTCGTCTTCGGAGGTAGTGAGGAGGGTGTGGCGGAGAGAATTGTAGCGGGAGGTGGTAGAGGTGAGGAGGGTGTTTAGGGTTGAGAGGTAGGACATTGGATCACTGACAAGGAGGACAGTTACCCTAGGCGTCACTTGTCTTGCGTTTTTGATTTATCTAGGAAAGCGGGGTGTATCATAACCGTTTGCGTTTCTTGAGCACAGGGTTTCCACACGCTTTGCTATTCGTACCTGGGGGGCAATTCCTGCTTAAAAACGATCAAATGACATGGCTATCACGTATCTGTATACGATATTCGCTCAGAGGCGATGTTTTACATTTTTGGGCTAAACATTCCGATATTTGTTACCAAACTAGGTATCAAGACGCTAAGGTAGTGCTTTGTCCAAACCTCTGAAGCTCTCTTCAAGTTCATCTACTTTTTGTTGCTGTCTCTGAGACCGTAAGACTTTGTGGCATAATCACCGTTGTGAACAATCAGATCCTGAGGTCGGTAATCATGCTTCTTGGAGAAGTAAGATTCCAGGATGTCCTTCGTACCATCTGCGTAACGCTTCTGCGCATCGATCGAAGTACCGGACATGTGAGGTACCATGGCGTTTCCTCCACCGAAGGGGTTCTTTGCATAGCGCAGCGGGTGGTCTTTGGGTGCCGGTTGGGGGAACCAAACGTCCCCTCCGTAACCGCGAAGGTGGCCCGACTTGAGCGCTTCGGCAACGTCTTCCTTTACAACAATCGCTCCACGAGCGGTATTGACGAGCCATGAGCCTGTGATGGAAGTTAGTGACTCTACCCCCAACTCCCTACTAATTCTGCGTACCTTTCTTCATCTTAGAGATTAATTCCTTGTTGAAGAGGCCACGAGTCTTCTCGTGCAGTGGGCAATTGATGGTGACAACATCACACTGGCTCAACATCTCTTCTAGAGATTCCACACGCCTGCAGCCAATTTCCTTCTCAATTTCAGGCTTGAGCGGCTGGTAGTCAAAGTACAGTAGCTCCTTGCAGTCGAAGGCCTTGAGTCTTCGCAATACACGCTCTCCGATGCGTCCAACAGCGACAGTTCCAACGACCTTACCCTCAAGGTCGAATTCATTCTTCGCGACCTCTGCCACATTCCATTCTCCGGCCTGAATCATTTCGTGGGCGGGAACGAAATTGCGCACAAGCGTAAGAATGGTCATGATCACATGTTCGGCGACAGATACGACATTTGAGCCGGTTACCTCAGCTACAGTGATACCACCGTTGGTCTTGTTGGCAGCATTGAGGTCAACATGGTCTGATCCAATACCGGCGGTGACTGCGAGCTTGAGCTTCTTCGCTTTAGCGAGACGCTCAGCAGTCAAGTAACCTGGGTGGAAGCTGTGGGGGTGAAATGTTAACTTCGATTGGCCTCGAGCCACTCATATTTTTCCTCGTCCACGCCCACAGGCTCCAATACCGTATACGAAATTACTCACGGTGTAGTGATGATGACTTCGGCATCGACCAATTCCTGGTCGAACTTGGAGTTCTCACCCTCTTTGTCAGATGTAGTAACCAAAGTATGTCCCTGGTCTTCCAACCATTTCCGAATACCAAGCTCGTTCTCGGTGGTCCCAAGAAGTTCCGGAACTTGTTTGGAATGCTCGCCGCCCTGGTGAGTTGAACGGTTAGATATATGCTCCGACAGCAACCATAGGGGCCGAGTCCACCGAAAGCTATGGGTTTGAAGAACTTACGTCGTACAGAACAAGGAGAACTTTCGACTGAATTCGAGGAGGGTTAGTGGAACTTCCAACATGAGTGTCGATTGGGGAGTGTGAACCTGTAATCGCGAAGTCGCAGTTAGCGTCCGTACCCCGCTTAAGCAACCTCTGTTGACCAGAGGAGCCGTCCTCTGAGTGAGAAGGGAGGAGGCAGGCCGTGACAGGCGGGAAACAGAACGAGCAAATACCATTTTGAAGGCAATTGATAAGTTGCTGTTGCGTCTTGGAGATCAATTGCTTTTGAAAGTCAGTGATCGAGTTTCTGTTCGGTGAGATATGGTAATGGTTGTCTGGGACAGGTACAGCAAGGTAGCGGGGAAAGGACTTCGCATACGTCACACAAAGCTTTCCGCAAATCCGACAAGACTTTTTGATTGATGGGCAACTTCAGGTGCTTGTTTTGGTTGATGACCCAGAGTCTTTCTTTTCAAGAGGATTCTGAGAAGATGGAAGATGGAAGATGGGAAATGGAAAATGGAGTTGTTACGGGGAGGGATGTGCTTATGAACCAGGTAACAATTAGTTCCAAGTACGACCAGACGCCATTCATCATAAAGGGACTTCAAACCCAGCAATTGAGGCCTGTGGCCAGAGGTACGGATTAAACCATCGACCAGATCCGGCTTTGGGAGGGTATAAGCCTCGTAAACAGCAAAGCTACCCCGCCGAGCCAAAGTCCAGACCCAAGCTTCCAAGGTCAAGCATCGGACGATGTACTGTTGTATGTGGTCACTGCGGGGTCCCTCGTTGCAAACCATTCGCCCGAGTTTGCATGTCGGCAGATGCCCTCCAAAGCTTGACAGATTCCTTGAATGAAAGTACGAGGACGTGCAGCAACAAATGAGGCCAGATCTGAACCATCTGAACCCTCTCACAGACGCTCGGTGGACCAACTCGAATACCAGAAAAAAACAGAGAACTAAACTCACCTAATATATTAGGCTTTCTTTCGAGCACATGTATGTCCGCAGTGGTGAAAATGGAGTTTGGATATAGAGATCGCTAAAAGCGCCCAAGGAAAGAGTGGAACCATAAACAATGGATTTGAGCTGTGGAGACTATGAAAGATTTAGTGGGCGAACCGGCACATCCAACCGCGTGCTCCGAAAATCCTTCGAGAATTACAAATATACTCAAGAGAATGATGTAGAAGCTCGGGTGGCACCAGGCCAGAAGTCATGATGACTCGGACCTTCTGCGGATACTCCAGTGCTTAAGGATATCCCGACGCCAGTGTTGATCTCAGCAGCCATGACGGACGACCTTGTTCATCTTTCTGGTAGCGGATGGGAAGAGACCCTGTGGGAAATGGTAACGCAGCAACGGGAGGGAGGGTGGCTTCGTTGGCTAGAGAGGGCGAGTCCTTCGAGATCAGTCAATGGCTTCACTACTCCACCTTTGATGTTGTTGGCGAAATAGCTGTATGCAGGACTTTTCGCAGCACAACCTGATTTATGGTTAACCATCACAGCCCAGCTCGGCAAAGCCTACAAATGGCCGCCATCCACGCCTTCTCCCGCTACCCCGCCGTCGTCGGCGTCGGCGTCATTTCCGACTGGCACCCTTGATCTTCCCCCTAAGCGAAATACTAGCTCCAGCCGGCGATGGAGCCCTCGCTTACATTGCCCAATTCTGCTCCCAGGCTATCGCCGGGCAAGTGAGAAAGGAGATAGCCTCAACTCGATGTACGCCGACGGTTTTCCATGGAGGATATCCATCATCATTCTATTCCGAACATTGGCGCTAGGAGCGATACGACGGCGATAAGTGTAAGCGCGCCGATATATTGTCTGGGAAAGAGCGCACGGCCGTTTTAGCGCGCTCATCACCAACAGAGAAGCCCAAGAATGCACCTACCTACAGCCTGTGCTGTAAGAAACCTTCATCTGCATCCCGTGCAGTGGGCTTCCCATCCCCAGGGTCGTGCCCAAGGGAGGGCTTAACCTGGCCAGGCGCTTTATTCTGAAGGCGTACGTCTCATCAGTGGGGGACAAAAGTCAATGTACAATAAACGGCGGACTTGCACACGTCAGTTTCAACCTACTGTACGCTATTCTACACAGCAACAAACACATTTATCAGTGGTGGACTGCTTGAATAGTTAACTGGATTTTAGAGAGGAACTCATTGAGTATTTCACAATAGACGACTTTGCTTTCCCTGATATAGGCTCGAATGTAGCCGCCGCTTATTGTACGTTGACTTCTGTCCGCCACTGGTGTCTCATTGTGCATCCTTCCCATTCCCATAAACACCCCGTTGCTGACTGACCAGTCCATAGACAACTGTAGCTATGAACTCCCACATCGCCCGAAGCCAACCCCCCCGTCTTTGGCCCTAGTATAATGAACCAGTACTTCTTCACCGTTAATCAGCCCGCCTCCCTTGCACCCACATATCACTCTGCCCCCCCTCCACCACTAAACCCCCCCGGTTTCCATAAGTTCGGTCACGGCCCGCGCACCTGCATCGGAAAAAATATCGCCCTAATGCAAATGTCCAAGCTGATCCCCGGGCTAATTCCGCAGTTCGAATTGCAGCTAGAGCATCCAGAGAAAGAGCCGAGGGTTTATGATGATTGTTTTTATGAGGCAAAAGGGGTAGAGGTATTGGGGGGCGTGTTAGGGAGTAAGGGAAAGGGGGGGTTTTGGCAAAGGGGTAAAGATATTGAATGAACTATCGTGAACCTGTATCACAGGGCACGATCCCGTAACGCGTTTCTTCGCGTTCGTTATCATCAACCATCCCCCCCACCCCCAAAAACTTTTACCACCCTCATCATCAAAACGTCCATCCACCATCCCAACCCCCATCCGCAACCCCCCTCCCCCAAAACATTCAGATATGACGCAGGCGAAGGCGAAACAGATTGGTGTTGGTGTCCAAAGAAACCGTTTTGTCTAGCTGATACCGCTGTTTGCTACTTGGGGTGGTTGATGCGATGGGGGGTTTTGAGTGGAATGGAGTGGGGTGGGGTGGGGTGCTTTGGGTTAGAGGTTGTTTGGGGGGAGGGGCGGGGTTGATGGGAGGATAGATGGCGGTGGCTTTTTGGAAGGGTGGTTCGTGGGTTGGAGGGGTTGGAGGGTTCTTTTTTTTGGGGTTTGTGCAAGTTGCAGAGTAGGTGGGGGTTTGCTTTTGGGTGGTCTCGACTGCTTGCTGGGAAGTCGGGGGGGGTTTGTTATCGCTTCGTAGGGACGGGGATGGAGGTGGGTAGTTTATTATTTGATTCGGATTAACATCGACCCCATTTATCCTTTTCCTTTTCTTTCTTCCCCTTTTTTTTAGGTAGCCACTACAGAAACACCACCTAACACTGCTGGCACACCACCCACCACACTGCTGGCACACCACCCCCCTGCACTAAGCCTAATAGGGTAATTTCCAGGGTCCACCGCGTTTGTTGTTTACATCCCCGCCGCCGTCGCCATCCTCCTCCTCCTCCACCTCCTGCATTTGCGTTCACCTCAAGGCTGCCATGTGCGCATAAGATACAGGAGCGACTGTACGATAGAGCCGGCGGTGGAGTGTTGAAGCTGGAGGATACACATCGTCACTGGCTGTGCACAAAGCCGCCTCGGGCGGCGGCAGCGAGGTGGACAAGGAGGTGCCCGAGGGGGCACTGCAGAGGGTCAAATTGGCGATGTTCCGGCCTCCTACATGAGCAGTTTTCAGATGTAATTTAGAGAAATAAAAGTCGATTCTGAGCATGCAAAAGATATGTGTCAGGTTTATGTATATCCCATGGCCTTTCTTTGATCTTGTTGATGTTGTTTGTTTACGGGGTCACTGGACCCTGGAAATTAACCTATTAGGCTTATTGCAGGGGGGTGGTGTGCCAGCAGTGTGGTGGGTGGTGTGCCAGCAGTGTTAGGTGGTGTTTCTGTAGTGGCTACCTTTTTTTATAGTCAAAACAATCTTCATTCTTCCCCTTCCTTCCCCCTTCCCAACAACGACTTCTACGCAAACAATTCAGCCAGTATGCCCTTCCATGTACACGTTAAGCAGAAACCTTAAGAAAGAATGAGTGCAATGGAAAGAAAAAGAAAAAGACGGAAGGACTCAATATGTTAACCATGCGTATCGATGGCTCGCATCGACTACCTTACTTATGGGTTTCGCGGTTTTGAGTGAGTGAAGCGAAGGCAACGGGGGTTGGTGATATATTTTTATTTTCCTTTTACAGTCTTAATGATGTTGATACCACGAGGAAGGGTGGGAAGGTACGGGGGGAGGAGGTAAGCATAGACTGCCGAACAACTGCCAAAACGCAGTCCTGAATTCACGGGCTTCCCAGGAAGTAGTGAGTGTTGCGAGTGAGTAAGATGGAGAGATAGGTAAGAGAACGTTTACAAAAGAAATTGAAGTGAATGGGGAGGAAGGGGGTTTTGATTGAGGTTCGGGAAGGGGGGGCGGTGGACGAGAGAGGGGTATGGGGAAGTATTTATTACATGATATGACCGGCTCTTCCTCAGATCGGATGGAAGTGAGTGCAGTAAAATTCTCGAAAGTGGTTGATATGTGAGAAAGTTGAACATGCTCATCCGGGCTAGATTCCTACACTTAAGGTTTTGCAGGACAAGAATTTTTTTAATGGGCTTGGAAGGAAATTTTAGGGGTTGTGCTTTTTTCGGGTAGTTAGGGTATGGGCGGTTAATGCTGTAATATATGGTGCTGTGGGTCAATCATTAAGAGGTTAGAAGGTTAGATGATTGAGCTAAAGACTGGTAGACTATTAAAACAGTATCGCAGACTGCGAATTAAAGACTGAAAGATTGCAACTTTGTATTCTTGCCTCAAGAATTGCCGCACGTGCAAGACGGAAAGTATGACGGCCCCATAGACATGTCCGAAAAGGCTGGAGATCGCGATGTGTGCTGGATCTGACCTGCACGATCTGTGATATCTTTACCTCGTTCGAGATTGAGCAGTTGCGACCAACGATGAGATATCTGCGGCCAGCAATAGATGGTAAGGAAATGCTCAAGCGCAGGAAACTTACCTGGGCGGCTCTGTTCAGGAAGTAGAGATGTTGATAGATATGCTGGATTGGCCTACATATCTTATTGCGCTTATTCTCCATGGTTGATTCTAGGTGGTGAATATGGAAACGTGTCTTAGTGATCCGGAATCCGCAAGATCAAAGTCAAAGACTCTATTAGCAGAATATATCTTGTGAAAGCTCTAATCAGCTGTTAAATCAACCGCCTTCGTCCACTTCGTCGGACGGTTTCGGGTTGTGGGAGATCTCCCCGAGCCTTCTGCGCTGTCTTCTTCTTTGATGCGCTCGCGCTTGATGCCCACTGGTGGCGGAGTTGGTGTAGAGAATCCAGCGGCCATGCCTCCCATCAAAGTCCGAAATGCAGTCATCTTATCCTTGAGCTCTTTCATGCCAGCGTTTTCTGCGGTCAAACGCTCGATCTCTTCCACTTTTTCTTTCTCCGAGGCTTCCATGGCCAACACGTTGGCCTGGGTATCATTAGTGGTTTAACGATAGAGAGAGTCGTTGGGTGGTGGGACGTACGCGGAGCCTCGTCAACTCTTGTATCTTCTCTATTTCGGTCAGTTCGTCGGGCCATTTCTTCTCGATCGGGACCGGCGTCAGACTCCTGGGTATGCAACCGAGAAGCTCGAGATTCACTGCTCAGGCTGCTTAGTATCAGGCGCTTACAGAGCCACGGGAGGTCTACTTTGTGATCGATATCGAAAGACGAAATTGAACGAACGTCCGTTTGTGCCTGGTATCCGAAGACTATCATGAGTAAAAGGTTCTGGTGCCTCTATCAGGGTTTTCTCCCCAGGCCTGGACATGACAGCTGTCAGCCTCATGCTGTCGGGGTATGTTGTTTATTGGACTCACTCCATACTATGGCTTACATGCTGATCTTTGACGATTTCCTTTGCAACGTCCGCTGTGATACTAGGCTGGTACTGGGAGCTCACAAGTAACGGCTCGGAGCGCTTGGTCACCGTAGCTCTTACTACCGAGACTTTGATAGATCCCAGAGCATCTGCTTGCTTGTCCAGAACCTCCTTCTCCAGATCAAGCTCTTCGTCTATGCGAAGCCTTAGTACCGTCAACGTCAATGTTTCTGAGTAACTCACTGATGCCAAGTGAACCGAAATTAAACTTTATCCGGCAACTCCGATCTCCTTCTTTGTGCGGCACATCATCAATGACAGTAGGTTCTCTATCGATAACTTGTTGCCTCAAAAGTTCTTTGCTTGTATAGCGGTATGTTGCCACTCTATCTCCGTCGATATGGACGCCAAATAAGATACCCGAAGCCTGATAGTATTGGAAATTCGAGTTCACAAAGACTTCGACATGGAATTCAAGCCCTGTCTCGGCCTCAACAAATTTTTCGATGAATAATTTTTTCGCAGACGGGACAGTATAAGGCTTTTCGTACTCCTTGAGTACCTTTCCTGTCGTTCGGGACGCGATACGTACTTCTATGTCATTGAGAATCGCCATAAGTGGTTGAAGAGGTTGTGGCTGGAGGTTGTGACTGGTCTGTTTGCAACGTGTGATGTGTGAGGAGTCAGCAGTAAGGATCAGAGCGAGGGTGCTGAGGCCACAAATGCACGAGAATGCAAGGTTAGGGACAAATAGTAGGTCGAAGCATATGTTCAATGGAGTAGACGGTCTGCTGACGATAGCTGAGTATGCGGTGGAAATATTTGTTTATGAAAGGAGTGAGGATCCTAGAGGTTGTCATGTGTTGCCGCCTACAGATAGGGTGAAGATCAAAGTAAGCTCTGCTTACAGTTTAATTGAAAATCTGTTCGAATCGATAGTCCCACGCAAGACTTGTGCGTGATAATAAGAGTGAGGGGTTCTGAGGTTCCTTAGTCCGAGGTCGGGGACCTTGATGTCAAAAAACAGAGACCGTAGAGTGAATTAGTGACGCTAGAAGACACATACTCAAGGTACCTTAGTGATGGGTAATGGCTTGCATGTCGGCACAGCTCTCTTCATTATGGAGCCTTGAGGAAGAATGTCTGTGTTGTGGTGGGTCCGTCAGTTCCGGTGGTGAGGTATAGACGAGATGTATGTTCCAGAAGGAAGGAGTGAAGTCAAAGATTCTCGCATGAAATAAAGATCAAAACAGGCAGATGTGTCACTGGGAATACTGGCAATGAAAGATCTGGCGGATAGATGAATTAATCACGAGAGGCGTCGCCCCCCACCAGCAGAAGTGAATCTCAAAGTACGCACAACCAAAATTGGAATGGAAATGCTGGCGTCAATCGAGGAATATTTGGAAACCCTACCTTTCCACAGTCTCCCGCTGTCGCCAAAGCTTCAGTCTGTTTTACTCCTCGGCAGAACAAAAGTGTTCTATGCAAGTCTATCAGTGGTGCTGTAGCTCACTTATTCAAGGGTCAACCTCTGGTATGCAACAAGACACAGCGACATCAACCGCATTGGTACACCCCTTCAGCGATCTCTAAGTAGACCTAAGTACCCAATCCACGACCAAGCCTCTCTGTTCGAGAGTACAAGTAGACCTCCGCGCGCGCACGCTATGCCATAACCGCAAAACACTGGGGTATTACAAAATCTAACCTATACAGATGGAGAGTCCTACACCCCTTGAGAACGTTAAGGAGAAAGAAAAGGAATATACATAATTAATCCGATATCTCAACCGGCTTCTTCTCAGTTCCTTCCGGACTTGGCGGACTCACAAACGTTGTAAGAGTTGTTGCTTCCGGGTCCTGTGTCACTAATCGTCTACCGTGATCTGGCGGTTCTTCGGGTATGGGATCGGGTTCTGTAGGGGACATGGCGTTGTCCCTGTCCTCGCTTCCCCCGCTACCTGCAGAAGCACCAGTTCGCCTTCTCCGGGTCCTTCTTTCGTCATTGGCACTTTCTCTTCGTCTTCGCACCCTAAGACTACCGTCTTTACTCCCAGGCCTACCATCTGCAGTATCGCCATCGCCACGCAGGCCTTGCAACAAACTAGCGGCACGCTCAGCGACATCCTCTCCTTCACTAATAGCAGCCAGCTCTGCCTTGCGGTCACCTTGCAAGTCGCCACTTGCTGCACTTTCTGGACTTAACAGGGTTTTGTCGTCTTCTTGATCTTCGCTGTCCTCGCTGCGCTTTCCAGGGATATCCGGTATGGGTTGTCCACTGGCTACCCGCACTTGATGCCTATCCTTTAGTCTCGCTCGCCTTCTGCGGTCTCGTTGATCTTTCGCCTGAGGCGCAGCAGCGCGAAGTTTCTCAAGCAACGAGTCCATGGCACCGGATGATGTGGGCGAAAGGGGACCTTCAGGGGAAGATACACCAGCGTTGGCTGCAGCAGGGTTGATAGCTTTGCCGTTAGCACGCTTGCGGGCCATGGAGGCTTCGTTACGACGGCGGGATTCTTCCATGTGGACATTCTTTTCCTTTGATTTCTGTCCGTGCGTTAGTATGACTTCGATCAGGAACATGGCCGTCTTGTATCATCCCACTTACCTTCCACTCAGTGACGAACAAAGCAAGCTTGGAGAAGAATTCACGGCGGGAATTTTCGTCGCTGCTATCCTCGCCGTAGAAGGTCATAATGTCATCATATGTCCGGCTCATTTCTTCGAGATACAATTGCATCTGTTCGGATTTTCGTCTGGCATCTTTCATTGATCTTTGAACCACTAGACTGACTCGGTCCTGTGGATGAAATTTCTTAGTATCACTCAAGTTACCCGTATCAAGCGACGACTGGACGTTTCGGATGTTGTCGATATACTTCTTAGCGTCAACCTGGAGTTGTTCCACATTGAGTTTCTGCGCTGTGACAACCCCACCAATGTCATCGATAAAGCCTTCCCACTCAGGATATTGGTTTCGAACAATTCTTTCGACAAGGTCTGCAAAAGTGGACTCATTCTTTTCGTCCTTGACCATACCGAGGCGTCCCAAGGAGCTTAGCTTGAACCCAGTAGCTTGCTTGTTGGAGTCGTTCATATAATTGCCGATATCTAGGATAAGGCCAAGGATGTTCATCAAGGCTACAGAGTCTCTAAGAGATTCGGAGACCCTAACAACTTCTCTGAGGTGACCTGAGATCTCGTCGTATTCTGTTTCGAAAGTTCTTGTCAGCACCAAAGCTCGCATTCTGGACTTCCAATAATGGCGTAGCTCGAATGCAGTCTGTAGATAGATCTGATCTTCTCGTGTGAGCTCGTTTGGATCTTGTTCTCTAGGTGTCATGAGCGCATCAGGACCAGTCCAGTCCTTACTGTAGGGTGCCATAAGTTTAGCCGTATTGTCAGGAATGACGCACATATCCTCCTTCTGAAGAAAATCCATGACGACGTCGTTATTGAGCACCTCTTTATCGCAATGTATGATCATGCGTATGACCTCGTCAACTGAAATCTGAGAGAATTTGGCCAACGAGATATGGAAGTTTCGCATTAAATCGCTGGAGATGATCTGTTTCTTGTCGGACTTCTTGCCACCACTAGTGCCGATCTTTTTTATTTCTTTAGCCATGAAAAGCTTCTCAACTTCATCAAGAACACCCTTTCTCGACAGCTCCATATACTTTTCTTCTTTGGCTGCATGCGTCGGGGTATGTGTAGCCCATACAGTAACTTGAGGTGCATCCACTTTCTCCCAGTGCAGCGCCTTGAGCTTCTTTTTTGGCCGAATGAATGGAAGTCCTACTGTGGGTACTGCAGGATATCCAGGTTGCGGTAGATAGCTCCCTTTCGGGGCGCCGGGTAGTGGGGGCGCGTTAGGTGTTCGGGGTAGCGGAGGTGGTGGAGGACCCATTGATCCACTAATTGGGGTAATAGGCATCCGAGATGTGCCCGGCATCGGCGGAGGTGGTGGTGGGGGAGGAGGAGGAGGAGGAGGCGGAGGAGCATCGTTAGAAAATCCAGGCATCGACGGAGACATGGTAGGGGGTGGTGGAGGAGGCGGTGGAGGAGAGGGACCAGCTTCAAATCCAGGCATGCCACCAAGTAAAGGTGGCAGCGGTGGAGGAGGTGGAGGTGGCGGCGGAGGTGCACTGACTTTCGACTCGGCCTCGTGAATGCCGTCAACCTTAGGTATTGGTTCGTCCAATGGCGTCTTTGGCGAATCAGAATCGAGACTTGGGTGGGATGGTCCGGTCGTGATACCATCGCCTTCAGCGTCTTCGCTTTCACTGCCGTCGTATTTCCGTACCTTTGCAGCAATCTCGCCTAGAATTCCGGTCGCCTGCTGGGGACTCATGTGGGGACGTTTCATCTCAATAAGGCGCGGCTTCTCGTAGATCACGGCATCCTCACCATCTCCTTCGACCTGGTAGAGTCCCTCGCTCACGGCTAAAGCATCGGCAGCAGCTCGTCTCGGGCCCTTGAAAATTTTACTCCGTGCTGCGCTACCCAAAGTGGAGCCACTGAAGTTTCTGACCGAGAAGTCCTCTCCAGCTCCTCCGTCGCCGTCCATTTGCTCGCGAAGCTCCCGTAGCCTGTCTGAAGGGCCGGCCTGCTGCCAGACTTTACCTTCCAGTTTGCACTGTGTCTTTGCCCGCTCAAGCTGTGTCTCCAATCTTTCCATAAGCATTTCCCGATTCAAGATCCCCTGCAGTTTCTTGGGGTCGGATGAAGAAAGGGTTTCTGGCACTCCTTTTTTGGCGATAGATGCAGCAAAGTCTTGTGCATCTCTAAGCATCAGGTACAGCTCCCTGGTCTCAAGTTCGTTCCGTTGCAGCTCTTGCGCGCGTATTCTTTGAAGATCGGCAAGCTCCGATTTGAGAGCCTCGTTCTGCCGCCCTTGGAGTTCAATGATGGACGCCTGCTCCTCCAACTGTTTCTGCATCTTCGCTATAAGACCGTCAGCCCCCATTTCGATCCTTGCCTTCATCTCATCCCTTTCAGACATTGCAGATTCGGCAATCTGCCTGGCCTCTGTAGTTTCATCAAGTGCCTGCCGTGCTTCGGAATCGGTATGTAGCCTGTCCAATAGACTCTGTACAGAGAAATTCAGGCTTTGCTTCAGATCCATGTCTGGAAGCCTGCGGTCCATGGCCACGTAGCTGAGCATCGCGTCGACCAGTTGAAACATCCGAAGGCGGTCTTCTCCTTCGTTATCTCGAATAAGGAGCATATGTTGCATCGCAGAGAGAAAATAATCCTGCGCACGAGTCCCTTGTACTTTAGACGTTATTGCTTCCACGATTTGGGCCGGATCTTGCATATCTTTGATCTCTCCATCGAGACTATCTCTTGCACTGCTGTTCTCTCGTTGGAGGAGGTCCTCATAGTCGATAGCTTCATTCTCGCGGTATCGCTCGACCTGTTTGTCTATGACCTCGTATTGGAACCCCTCCATCTTCGTCAATATTCTCTTGATGCCGCATGACGTAAATTGAGCCCTGATATGGCATCGTAGCTGCAAGTCGTGCTCCGGAGCATCGATGATCATATTGAGTAAGAATAGCGACGCCACAGCGTATTCCATTAAGAGGTTTTCCATTCCAATGCCTCCACTACGGACCTCCTCGCTAGCTCCTACTAAACTACCCATCTTTCCTCGGCCATCAACAGTAACTTCGACGATTCGCATCCAGGCGTCAAAACGGCCGTTCTCGCCCTGCTGGTTCTTGACATGGTCCATAGCCTGAAGCACCTTGAGATGGCCCTCTCCTTCCGCCCAGTGGCACAAGAAGGTCATGACTTCACTGACTAACTTCCTCGTGGTCAAGCGTGGAGATATTAGGGAGGTCGCAAGGGAAACGATTACTTGTTGGTGGATTAGGGCATCGTCCGCACCGTATTTGTTGTTCATGAGAGCCTTCAAACACTTTACTATGTCGTACTCCCGATCAAGATCTTTATCACTTGTGTTGCCTGCTGCTGGTGCGGGACCTTGGACCTGCCGTCGATTGAGCTTCGCAAGGACGTTCGTCAATGCGACTTGGCCTTGCGCCTCGACAAAGGATTTGACCCAGCTGATAGGCTGCGTTCTCAAGCTGACACTCAAGCTGCCCAATTGCTTTGCCGTAATCGAATCGTTCATGACCTTTCTCACGTACCATTCCGGGCTTCCTTCTTCATCAGATCTAGCAAGGATTCCCTGATGGCCATCGGTGCCGACAACGGTCTGCCGAGCATTTTGTCTCCTTTTTTGCTCCCCTTGCCATTCCGTCAACCTATCCTGATGTACCAATGTCCATTTCTTTGTAATAGGATATGCCGCCATCTGCCGTTTTGCCTGCTCTGGAAGGTTGTGCCAGCCACGCTTATGCATAAGGTCAACGAACTGCGCTTCCACAATTCTATCATCTGAGGGGCGTGGAAGATTGAAGCCTTCGGGATTGAACGATGTCGTGGAGTTGAAACCTGCGGATTGTTGTGGGTGCCATCCAGAATGGTGGTGATGTGACTGGCGTGATGAAGTTGAAGGTCTCTGGGTATTATCTAGAGGTATTGCCGTCCTTGACGAATTGTCTGACGAGAATATACTGGAACCTCGCGTAGCCGAAGAAACAGAAGATAGTACGCTCATCTGATCAAACGAATTTCGATGATTGGAGGAGGTATCGTTGGTAGAAGTTGAATTAAATGTACCATGAGAGCCATTGGCTACGCCAGCAGCGTCTCCAGGAGCTGGGTACTGTAGTGGCTTTCTGCTACTCTCGCGCGAAGGTAGTAGTGATGTGAGTGGTTTCAAGGAAGAATGAGAGTGTGAGCTTGGCGGAGGTCTTGGCCCAGTGGGATGTGAAATACCGGAACCATTCGTTGGCAGAGCGTTAGGATCCCAGGCCGGATATTGATGGAAATCTCCTCCGCCTTTGTTGAGATGGTGTGGTAACGGTTCTCTGCGGTGTGGAGATTTGTCATTCTTCGGTAGATATTCCATTGATATGGGAGTCCTGCCATCTGCGGCGCTGTCGTAAGGTATCGAAGAGATCGGTCCACCTGGCATTGACAGACCAAGGCTATCTTCACCATAATTCATATCGAGTGATCCTTCTGACTGCTTCTGCGAATGCCTTGACGATCGTGAACCCGTTGTGCTACTAGAGTTGCTAGGGACCTCTAGCACCGACCCTCCATCATCCTGCCCTCTGTTCTCTGGCTGTCTATCCCTGTATAATTTCCGTCCAAAGAACGACCGTCCTCCGGAAGACTGTCTGCCTTTGCTGTCAACTGGCGGAGTTGTTGACGGCATTTTACCAATTTTATTATTTCTTTATTGTTGACGACCGTCGCAACAGTATACCCGCCAACAGCGCTTGGATAAACCTTACCCCTTCCCTAAGAGATTCGTATGATTATTATGAGGTACTGTCATCACTGATTTATCGACAATGTAGAACGATCCGCACGGAGCGCTTTGGTTGCAGCGATTGGCAGGTGCTGCTTTCGCATCATTGTGTCCTCAAAGAGGTTTAGGTGACTTTCCGGCTAGTGGATGAATCCCACCGGCGGCCTCACTTCCTGACTGTTGCCGTCCGTCGTATAGCTGCGGCTCTCATAACGATGTCTTAGGTTCCATTGTTGGATGAAGTTTGTGTATCAGAATCCCCTTGAATAAACCCCCCTGCGGCATCTTTATGTAAGAACGCGCTAGCCATGCTCCTGACCCTGACCGAGGTCGCCGCCGCAAAGGGCCAAGCTCCAAACCACATGTCAGCCCTACAACGTGTCCCATGGCATTGATGAACTCTCGTGGAAGGCACGACCGCTGTCTGTTATGTCTCTTGATAATGACTTGATATACAATGGTCGTCCCAAGTGTAGCTATCAGTCCACCAAATCTTAAAATCGACCCCCAAGCGAGTATCCCGCGCTCACTCCCCGGCTACATCCCTCCTTCCTCATCCACCCCTCCACCACCTTCTGTCCCACCTCCACCTCCCGGCTACGGCGGCGAAACCATGGGCGCTGGAAGCTCCAGTCTTTGGAAGGTGCGACTTATCATTACAATTGTCTGATCCATGATAGTGGTCTAATCCATTGTACAGACTCTGCTTCTCCCTCCATTTTTCGCCCTCCTCATCTACCTCGTCGCAGTCTACGCTCTACGTCCCCTCTACACCCGCCTTCGTGCCCGCGCCCCTCATAATTACTCACTTCTAGAACCCCTCACGCACCGCATCCCTTCTCTGTTCTCGCGACGTAATAGTGTGGCCAGTGGCGAAAGTCTATTGGGAGACGAGGAATTGGAAGAGGGGCTGCAGGAGAATGTGAGCAGAAGGGGATCTCGGGAGGAGCGAAGACTAAGTGTAGAGTTGGAGAGGGGTTTTAGGGATGAGAGCGACGAGGAAGAGGAAGATCCAAGGAGGTTAAGAAGGTCAGCTGGCTGATACGGGCTTGTTGTTTATGAGAAGGCGTTTAGGAGAAACAAAGTGAAGTGGGAAAACAAATTTTCAAGGAGCGGTGCAAAATCCAGTTCTTAGAGCGGATATTTGCTACTCTTGAACAATTCAATATATATATTATATTGTGGATCGCTTTCATATCATCGATGTGTACATGAGGGTGGCCCAAAGGTCTTGAGACACAGGATTTGGCACCGGAAATATTTCTTGCATTGAAAAGAACAATCCTTGCCATACATCTGCACTCGTAGGCGGTTGTATTGTATGGGTAACCCTTTTAACCAGGAAAAGCATAAAAAGCTCAACAGTTGCAGACTTAGTCACTGTACAGTTGTTCTTAAACCGAGATTATCTATGGATCTACTTTGAGTGGTGAGACTCCCTCCTGCTGAGTCATGATATTCTAGATGTTTCCCACCAGATCTGAATCCGCCACTGTACGCGTCTAAGATTACCCATTAATTGGGCGATGAGACATTACGATAATTGTCTTCGATGTGGACGCATCATATTGAACGCCCAAAGAAAAGAATGTTACCGGCATTATTCTCCACACTTTTCCCGACGGACATGGACCACTTTTAAGCACACATGGCCAGAGAGAAGGATCAGCGCCTCCGTTAGGGACTCTTCGTTGAAATGGAGCGGGAAAAGGGCTTTGGCCACTTGGATGAGGGATGAGCCAACGATATTTGCCTTGTCTAGTGCTCCTGGGCGAGCTGCCATTGCCATTGTTAGAGTCTCTGGATCTGCTTGCTTGGCTGTATGAATGATTTCTCGAGTTAGATACGCTAGGTAACTTTTGAGTAGGTATATCATGCATTATGTCCTGGAAAGCCGCCGCCGAAACCTCGACATGCTACGCTACGTGCGCTATATGACCCAGCATGTGTTCCGAACGAAGCCGAAATCCTAGATTCTGCAGCTTTGATCCTATTCTTCCCGGCTCCAAAGACCGTTACTGGTGAGGATGTTCTCGAATTCCATATCCATGGCGGAAATGCCGTGGTGAAGGCTGTGCTGGGTGCTATTTCCAAAGTCGCTTCCTCTGCTAAGCTTCATCACCAAGAAATACGTTATGCTGAACCTGGAGAATTCACTCGCCGGGCTTTCTACAATAACAGACTTGATATGACTCAAATTGAAGCACTGGGGGATACTTTGTCCGCTGAGACTGAACAGCAGCGTCGACTAGCAGTACGAGGAACTACAAGTACACTCGCGGACCAGTACGAAAATTGGAGGGAGCAGCTATTGCAAGCCCGAGGCGTGCTAGAAGCTCTCATTGATTTTTCAGAAGACCAGCACTTTGGTGAATCACCAGCTACGATCATGAAACCTATCACCGAGGAGGTGCGATTGCTGAGAACGCAACTGCAAGCAAGTATTAATAACGCATCGCGTGGTGAGCTGCTACGCAGTGGTATTAGCATAGCTCTTGTTGGAGCGCCGAATGCAGGGAAAAGTTCTCTGCTGAACAGGATTGTTGGAAGGGAAGCTGCAATTGTAAGCGGAGAGGAGGGCACGACAAGGGATGTCGTCGATGTTGGTGTAGATATAGGAGGTTTCTTCTGCAGATTTGGAGACCTTGCTGGGCTGCGAAAAGGCCCGAAACCCCTGGATACGCCCCAAATTGGGGAGATCGAGCGCGAGGGTATGAGAAGAGCCAAAGAGCGGGCGTTCCGTGCTGATGTTGTCATCATCGTTCTGTCGGTTGAACCAAGCCACGCCGACGACAGGAATAACTCATACGACATCTCTATCAATTCCGAAGTGGAAGAGACACTGAGGCAGTGCAATCCTGATACACAGAAATTCATCTGCGTGATCAACAAAGCCGACCTGCTCGAATGTGGCACAGAAAATCAAGGCATCTGCTCGGAAATTGCCCGACATCCAGCATTCGCAACCTTTAATCAAACGTTCGGGCTGCCAGTCTACGCCATATCTTGCAAGGAGGCGCAGGACCATAAGGCCAGCGGACCGGATCCCGGCCGCATCCAGTCACTTTTACGAGGCTTGACGGAGAACTTTAAATCAATGACAGCCGCTGTGTTACCCGAAAATCAGATTGCGCCTGGCGATCCGTCCATGTGGGCAGAGTCTCTTGGTGCGAGTGAGCGCCAACGGATTCTGCTGCAGCAATGCCTCGAACACCTCGAGACCTTCCTTACTGACGTGAGGTCATGCCATGACAGCCCGAAAGCTACCCTTGATGAGGAGGAAGATGTTGACGTCGTACTTGCAGCGGAAAGTTTGAGAGCTGCCGCCAATTGTTTGGCCAAGATCACCGGGAGAGGAGAAGCCGGAGACGTTGAGGAAGTTTTGGGAGTAGTTTTTGAAAAGTAAGAATTCATCATTGCCTATGATAAAAGTACATGTGCTAACTTGAGCAAAGATTCTGCGTTGGTAAATGAGTGATATAATAGCCGGTTATGAGAAATAGCCAAAAACCATCCTCCAAGCAATTTTACCGCTTCAACGCTCGCTTTTAACCAGAAATGCAAGTCTATAGGCGCTGAATATGACATCTTATCGAAACACTATCGAAACACTATCAGAACATCATCATCACACGATCCAAAACTTTTGCTAGCGGATCCAGCCGCCTATACTCTTACAAATCTCCAACTCGAACAACTTCAATCCGTCAAGGGAGGGAAGAGTTATACCCTCCCCTTCCAGCAGGACATATGGTTTGCGGTGCAGCAGGCGAACGACTCGAGGAACGACTCGGCAACATTATTCCGTCACCTTCTCTTCGGTGTGGCATCGATATCGATCTGTTGTAGCCTCTTCTCCCAGCAGGCACTGGGCCCTCTGGTGCTGCCGGCGAACGATTCGGCGTACGGTTTGGCGGGGTCAAATTGTATCCCCCTCTTCCCGCAGGCACCGGACTCTGGTTGGGGGAACGACTAGGCGGCGTTGCGTTGTACCCTCCACGACCGCCAATACCATCACCAAGATCACGAGGATGGACCCTGGAGGATGTACTGGTACCGGCGCTGCTGCCGGGTGGAGTATAGACGGGAGTTGTCATATGCTCGTAAGTATTGTACCCCCCTCTGCCCATTGGCACTGGTTGGCCCACCGAAGCAGGCGAACGATTTGGGGATCGATTTGGAGGAGTAGAGGTTGGAGTAGCATTGTATCCTCCTCGGCCAGCAAAGTCCCCCGCAGCAGGAGAAACTGCTCTTGCCATTGCATGGTAACCTCCACTGCCAGCAGAAGAGGAACGATGTTGAGCTGTCAAATGATCTTGGAGAGGTGCAGCGCTGTACCCTTTACTCCCAGCGGGCGGGGAATAACGACCTGGAAAGGCTGCATTGTATCCGCCTCGCCCGGCAAAATCTCCCGTTGGAGCAGGAGAGACGCTCCTGTTGTAGCCTCCGCGTCCGGCAGGGACTGGGTAGCTCGCTGGAGAGGGGCTTCTTGATGGGATTCCCCTGTTTGGCGGAAGAGGGGCTGCTCTCCCGGGCGTCAGGTAGCCTGGGCGGGGCGAGCCATCGCGGGAGGACGGCAGGCTATAAGAGCTGGGAGGAGGTGATGGGCTGTGGTGAGGAGCGCCGTGGGAGCCGATACGACTCATGGTGAGAGGTATGTTGGTGGTTAAGGTTATTGGTCGAGACGGTGGTGACCTGAAGTAGACTTGTTGGCTGGTGTATCGCAGTTGGTTATCGGTTAGATGTTATTGAAGGTAGTGTCGATTATCGCTGTTGAAGATGTTGGTTGTAGTTTCTGAATATTCAAGCTGTTTCACCATCCCAACGGTCCAGTATATATATCCTCAACCACATCCTTTTCAATAATCTAATCTCACCTCACCACACTCAGCCCATCGAGGCTTACACATTAGCTCTGACGCCCTCTTTGCAAAAGTTTCTAGAATCCTTCCCAATGCAAACAATGACTCCTCCAAAACACCACATGAGAAATCTCCAAATGTGTCACGTCCTACTGCACCTCATCTCTCGTTCCTGCATCTGCTTATCCTATCTTGGGTCCATCTCCCGGACCCAGCAACCAGCTTCTCATGCTCCGCTGACGAGAAATATTCCCTGCAAAGCCACGCCCTTCCGCATGGCTCTCATGCCCCTGTATCCCCGAACGAGTACGAACCCCTTCGTTTGCTGCAAAAAAGCCAATTCGTGTGGGACCCCTGCGTGTGGACAGCCGGTATGTGTGCGACTCTGACCACGCGAACACGACACCATCAGTCCTTTCCCCCCCCGGTAGTACACGTGGTAAGCTGGGGTTCTGACTCCCAGGACCCACAGCTCCGGGCTCCAGCTGAAGGTGCTCAGACAGTGCGATGCGATGAGCGCATTGGCTGCATGACACAGGTTTCATGCAGGTGTTTATTTATGAAAAGGGGAGTACGGCGTGGTGATTGGGTTACAGGCATGTGTGAGGTGCGTTTTAGATTGGGGCAGTGCTTCTTGGCTTCTATGATGGTACCTGGGCGGTGGTGGTGTGTCAATTAATACCTTAAAAGGTAGGGCATGCGGTGAGGCTGAGTTTGGCGTACTGGTGCACGCTGAACCCCATATCACTCCCAGTAACTGTTTCGGGTTAATATGCACGGAAAACCCAGTGTATCCGCTACGAGTACTATGTAGGGCTATAGGGTTCTATGCTGGCGAGGCGAACCGGCCCGCGACCGCTCGGAGAGGGCTATTTTGGGCTCTCGCTCGAATTTCCTTTGTTTTGTCTTCCTTTTGTTTTTTCATACCTCATATAGACTGGATTGCGAGATGCCTTGCCTGCATTTTTCACTTCGTGTGCTGCGATTCCTCTACATGCAAGGAACGTCGATGTATGACCCCTCAGTCCATCTATATCGCAGATAATACGCTGCGGACGCCGTTAGACACGCAACGGCCGTAAGGATGTCGTACTGCGTTGTGGACACCTTGGCATGTACGAGCTACTCCTCGGGCTTCACCGGAGCCTCCATCTGCAGAAGGCAGCAATACGGCGAGCAGCAAGTGGCGAATTAAGGTGAGTCGTAATCGCCGATTACTCATGGCTAAGCAAGAGGGCTTGGCAGGATGTGACAAAGATACGTGAGCGGCGCGAATGTTGCACCGCCGTTACATCGGATATGAAGAAACAGATGCTGCTGCGGAAAAATAGAGTTGTCGATGAGTCGAACGAGGTGGCTCGTTGAGGTGGATTTGGCATTGCGGACTACTAATCCATTAGTAACTCTGTGGGCTCGGAAAGATTAGAAACATCGTAGTAAGGCAATCGTGGGCAATTTGAATGCCAGCAGTTCTTGAAAGGGAAAAGAGGCTCTGGGATTTATCTTTAGAATTGAGGGTATTCGCTCAAAACACGAGAACGGTGAGGTGAGTCATTTCGCCGGATTAATCATGCTCTCTCTACAGAATTCCATCAAACCACAAGGTACGGTTGAAGCAGAATGTCTGGCGTAGCTCTCTTAAACAAATTGTTCGAAGGCTTTGATTTTCAGTGTTGATGACCTCTTGCTGGGTACTTTTTGATAAAGTGTGCATTAGGGTTTTGGTTTCTTCGTCCGGCAACTGCTGCAGTCATGCAAATGTCTTATTGAATTGAATTAGCGCATAGATACCTCACTCCTTGTTGAAGCGTTAATTACAAGGATTTCACTGTGGCCGCCAAAATGGACCTAGCTCTCCTTTGACAACGACTCCAATCAAGTATCTTTCCTATATCTCTATAGTCAGCTGTCGTTGCCCCAGATTTGATATGTCTAACGCAGATCCAAATACCAGCCTTGAAATTCTTCTCTTGACTGAATCTTCTTCAGCACTTTTACGGATCCACTATTGCTAGGGGCTTCCATCACTTTCTGGCATCAAGACTGTCAACTCTAAGGGTTGTAGATGTGATTGAGAAATACATGTCTCATACAGAAACAGCTTCAAGTTCATCAACATCAACTCCCTTCCAATCCCGGCCATATCATTGTCAATCCTCGCCAACCCGTTCTCGACCATCCATCTATCAAATTCAGAGTTGGTGAAAGCTACATACCCAGAGTCCAAAGATCTTTCTCAGAAGAACTACATTCCGCACGAACAACCAAGACTCGCCCAAATTAGACTACCACCCAAGTTCGAGCACAGCATACATCCATGCTGCTCCAAAGATCTACAGCGCCCTGTTCAGGACCGGCTTGAACAGGAATAGCAAGACCCTTAGGCAAGAGGAGCACTACCAAACTAGACGGTTCACCCTTATTGAACAATTCAACCTCTTCATCCGAGCAAGTATAGTCCTTCCCGCATACTTGTTCCCTAATACATCCTCAAAGCATTTCAATTAAACCCCCTACCGTAAAAAAATCAACACCACACACCTCGTACCAACTACCCTACCTTCATCAAAAGCCCTAACCAGACACCCACAACCCCCCCGTATCTATCCCATCCGCACACCTCCAAACACCCTCCCCCATCCTCACATCCTCCCTTCACAAACCCCAACCCCATCCCTCTCCCTCAACCCCGCCAACCTCGAGTCTCCCCTTCCCTTCCCTAAAATCAAAACCACGCCGCCAATCGAATATTTTCTGTACAACTTTTCCTTCGTCACTAGCAGTGAGTATGTTATAGTTTAATTAGTGGGCGTGGGTGTGGTATGCTGGCTGGGAAGGGTGGATGGGGGGATTTGTTGATGTTGAGAATCGGGGAAAGGGAAAGAGGGTTGGGTTGGGAGGGCTTGTAGGTACGATTCCATCGTAAGCAATCCACTTTTCGATATTCAAAAAAAACTTTTTCAAAATTCCACCTTTGGCGCGAAACGGACCCCCCCCCCATGTATCCATCATATATAACAACCACAAAGCCCACTCCCTGCAACCCCCCCCCCCCCCCCCCTTTTTATTCTCCTTCCCTCCCCTCCCACCCTCAGCCCCATCACCCGTCCAACCCCCTCAAGCTCTCTACCTGCCTGCCCTCCCTCCCTCCCTCCCTCCCTTCTTTCTCCCTCCCTCCCTCCCTCCCTTTCCCTCACCATTCTCCGTCTCCCCCCCCTCCCACCAACCCCCCCCCCTCACACCCCCTCCTCTCCCTTTCCCTTCGTCCCCGTTTCCCCCCTCAAATCCAAACCTCTCTGTTCGTACTTTCTTTTGAAAGCGCTAGAGTAGCTGAGATATTTTTTAATTACGAGGACCGGAGGAGCGGCTGTGCTTCTTGGGGACTGCGGGGGGAGGGGGTTTAGGCCGGGGCTGGTATTTCTGAGTATTTGGTGGAGGTGGTCGACAGAAGAACTGATTAGCAAAAATATTCCTTCAAAACTCGCAAAACCCATCTACATTTACTCACACCTTCATATAACAAACAAATCATAACTCCCTTTCTCCCTCCCTCTCTCTCTCTCCCCCTCTCAAAAAAGTGCTCGGACCCTTAGAATATCAGGGCGCTGGGGGGGGGTGGCCAGTTGCGTCAAGGTGTCAAGATATCTGAAGCAGGCAGGATCTTGATACTTGCCTTGAAAAAGAAAAGTAATTCGTGACAGCCCAAGGTCGTTGATAAGAAAAATAAAAGAGTTTCAATCTCATTTAAAACTTCTAATTCATCCCCTTCTTCTATCCCTCCTTCATCCCCTCCATCCCTCCCATTCCCATTCCCCTATTCCCCCATTCTCATCCCCGCCCCCCCTCTTCTACCCAACACCCACCCAAATACCACAACAACCCCTCAACCCCAACTTCCTCCCCAAGAACGGAAGAAAACCAAAAAATCAAAAAATCAAAAATCAAAAATGAAATGCTAGAAACTCATGAAAGTGGAAAGGTTGAGGGACTACAGTAGAAAGAACCAAATCCCCCCCAAAAAACACACACACATCGAGTTTCACAACTAAACTCCACCAGTCCCTCCACCTACCCTAGCCACTCTCCCCTCTCCCCTCTCCCCTCTCCCCTCTCCCCTCCCCCCTCCCCCCTCCCCCCTCCCCTCTCCCCCCTCCCTCTCTTCCTCCCTTCCAATATCTCCCTTCCAATACCCCCCCCCTCTCGCCCACAACCCCAGCCCACAACCTCAGTCCAACCCTCGAGACCAAGAAAGACACCGGACCGTGTGAAGAGAAAAACGACACTAAAGATCGCATGTACATAGATACATAGATACATGGTTTATCAAGGTAAGATTACTCGGTAAAGAGCATATATGTAGGGTCGAGGGGCTGGGACTGGTTTGATTGAAGGGGGGTGGGGTGGGGTTTCTCAGGAGTCAGGGGAGCGATTGATTAGCCAGCAGCCTGGCAGAGGCGATTGCCTCGTTAGCAAATGTGATTGGTTGGATGTGTGGTGGCAGGATTGATTGATTGATTGGCTACGGTATGGTGAAGTAGAATAGTACAATTCAGGTAAGGGAGAGGATCCCGCGCGATGTGAACGGGGAAAGGTCTCCTATTTTGCTCCATGACAGTTAGGACATCACTCACCAAGCCCATACCACACTGCCCGTTTAACTTGGACGACGGCATGTTTCTATGATTCTAGCGCTACGGAATGTACAGTAGGATTATTAAGTGCGCACACAGCTTATGCTCCTCGCCCCTCCATTATCCCCATACCCCTGAGTCAACTAAAACCCCCTAGGGTATAAACGTGATTGCGTGAAGAAAGCGTAAGCGACATAACAGAAGGGGTAAAGGTATCAACAATCTAAACCAGCATCCTCGCCATGGCGCATATAAACTGTGTCAAACCGGTGATACTTTTATCCAGGCGCCTTGGTGGGACATATTTAAGAGCACTCGATGGCTTCCTACAACAGAGCAAGAGCGGCAGCACCGGCAGCACCAAGGAAACCGGCGGCGGCAACGAGGCTGGGAGCTGCGGCTTTGGAGCTAGAAGCAGGAGCAGCTCCTCCACCGCTTGTGCTGCTAGGAGCCTTGGAGCTCGATCCGGTGCTGGATCCAGTGGCACTGGTTGACAAAGACTAAATGTGGTATTAGCTCAGCTCGGCACGGATTGCATTGAAAAGGAGTAGAGCGTACAGTAGAGGTGATAGTGGCACCAGTGCTGTCAGTTGTGGTGACGGGAACCGGAGTGGTGCCATTGGAAGTACCGTTCCCGCCAGCCGTACCGTTCATACCACCCGCACCGCCAGCAACGGTCGAGTTGCTGCCTCCAGCACCAGTGGTTGAGTTACTAGCACCAGTTTGGAGAGCCCCAGCAGCCCCAGCGTCGGTAACCGTCGAGGTTGAGTTGGCGCTGGATGCACCAGCTCCACCAGTTGCAACGATAACGGTGGCTGTGCCGGCGGATGAGGTTGCAGTGACAGTTGTGGCCGAAGTAGAGCTAGATGATAGCGCGTCTAGAAAACGATGTCAGCAATTCCAAAACAGCTGCGGAGACTTTCATGGACCTACTCTTGCAGTAGTTGGTGCCGTAGGTAAAGATGGTGTTGGTGTCGGTGCCCGACGGGCAAGACTCAACTGTGCAGTCGTGAATACCGCTCATAAAGGCCGGCTTGGTGCAGAGGCAAACGACATCAGCCGCGCCATTTGGGCAGCCAAGGCTGGGGGCCAAGGCCAGCATGTTTTTGATGCATGTTTGCTACATGGCCGTCAGCAAATCGTTAGGTCGATTGAGGTCGTCAGCAAGGGAATCCTTACGCCGCAAGGAGGAAGACTACTCAGGTCAGACGCAGTCTGCGCCACAGTTACACCGGCGAAGAGCGCGGCACCGATCACGAAGGACTTCATGCTGGCGAGGTTGTGATGTTGATTTGAGATACTTGGTGATAAGTAGTCAATGAAGACAATTGATGCTGGAGTAATTGAACGCGTGGATGTCGAGGAGATGAGAAGGTATGGAAGTTGAGGATGGAGGAGGATAAAGAAATGGAAGCAATCACAACAATATTTGGCGCTATAAGCTAGGGTAATCTTGTTTGGGTTTGATGCCACTAAGTTGGCCGTGGAAGTGAAGGAATCGCCTCCCGACCCTTTGTTCCTGCCAATGGAAAAGCCGCATTGCGTATATTACAGGAAATTACTACGTAGTACAATGCGCCAATCTTGAACGACTGCAAAGGGTGGAAATCAATGGACGTCAAGCGAAAAGCAAGCAATGCAGGTTTTTGGTGTACTATTCGATCATACCGTCGCAACGGGTTAAGCGTATATTGGCTACAGGCATTCACAACCGGTCTAGATGCGCTGTGCCTGGATTCGGCTCCACAGGGATTCCTTCCTTCCTTCAGCTACCATGGATACGGACTGAAAATCTGATCTGATTAAAGCATGATGGATGATCGTGCAGGTGCTTTCTACGCGATGGAAGACTTTGGAATCATCGACTTCTTGTCGGCGCAAAAGTGCTCGTTTCTCCACGTCCCAAAGGTATGCGATGAAACATCAACCCCGCAATCATGTGTTCTACGGCGGCAAGGTTGAAGGTAATAAACAATGCTGTACTCCGTACTCCGTACAGGAAATTGAAGGAGGATACCCCTGATCACCTGATTGCGCCTGTTGTGCCTGTGCCTGTGCCAAGAATAATCTTTGATTGGGCGATCAGCCGGCGAGATGAAACGTTTCTTTGTTTGGACCACGGTTAAGGTACCTAGTTAGGTATTTTAAAGTATGCCGTCATGGCTGACGGTTGCCGCACTCACCAGTCACCACCAGCTTTGATGCGAGACTGACTCCCAAAGTGTGATGCTATGATGATGCCATGATGCGAATTCGATCTATTCTATTTCTGCTCTAACAAGAAGCACAACTGATGTCATCTGGATCTAATATTACCTCGCTGGATGACTATTGCATCGCCACGGTCATCTTCGGTTAGGGATGTCGCTGCCTTACGGCTATCCTCGGTTTTGGTGAGGAAAAGGGTCGGAAGGATGCGAGGGCAACACAGAAGCTGCGGTTGGGCGGCAAGAATAACCGTAGCGATTGTCCAAAGATCGTTTTCTGGTACTCGGTACGATGTTCTTTCCTTTGCGCTTGCATCGGACTTGTCGGAGTCGTTGTGGAAACCCAGAGGAAATGACGGAGTACTACGTAGATACTTTCGCCCTGTTGCGTACCTGCAGCATGCATATTTCTAGGTCATTCCAGTTTTCGTACCTTTGTAATGCGCATCTGTATGCCGATTGGTTGAGTATTGTAAGTAGAAGGGTTCACCTAGCACTGGGCTAAACCTAGCAGTGGGACAGCCCTATAGGGCTGAAAATTCACATTTCATATTTTATTGCTGCCAACGTGTAATTCTTCAACATATCAGCAAAACGATGGCAGCCACCCTCCCCACCCCCCCTATATCCTTCATACCTTCTGAAGATATAGAACTTTCACAGGAAGAGCGCATAACGCTTGCTCACGCCCGTTGGAACGAGGCTTCAGCAGCCAACGAAAATCCTTCCCAAGCAAAACTCGCTCGTCAATATGAAATACCAAGTAGTAGTCTTTGAAACCGGATCAATGGTCGAAAGACTGCTGCTGCACGCAATCAGCAATTTCAAAGACTTAGCCTCGAAGAAGAAGCAGCTATACATGACTGAATCCTACGTCTTCAGGCCTGAGGCTGATCTTCTCGTGTGAAGCAAGTACGTTCAATAACTAAAGAACTACTAATAAAAAAGAATGATGATAAGTCAGTCGAAGTCAATTGGCCTCAGAAGTTTCTGAAACGTCATTCGCAAATCAAAACAGTATATATTTCTTCGCTTGACAAAGAGCGTGCTATGACTCAGAATCATGATATTTTAGCTGACTGATTCAATCTCTTTCAGAGTCTAAAAAAAGAGCATGAAATAGAAATAGAAGATATCTACAACATGAATGAAAAGAGGTTCATGCAGAGAATCATTGCTAAGCTTCAAGTCATGATTTTCAAGTATGAAAAGACTTATATGACTCAATGTGACAATCGAGAGTTGTTGCAAGTGTTACGATCCTAGCTACGCACCTATGTTGGTAGCTATGTTGGTGGCTATGTTGATGACTATCGCCGGCCGCTCGCCGCTAGGCTATAGGGTTGTTCCGAGGCCAACCCTATTCAGGGTTAGCTTATGTTCTCCTGAGTCATATAGATAGCCGGCTCTTCCCTTCTAGATACTTTCCTTCCTTAGCATTTATATACTCGTTACATTACACCCATATGACTCGCTCTATGCTGGCCCCTAACACATGTGAAGCGTATCATTGTCAATCAAAGAGATGTTTGAAATGAAATCAACAGAAGTAAAAGAAGAGTAACTCTGTATGATTCGCGAACATGCTGAGATCGAATACTAAGAGATGAATTTCACATGAAGAAGAGCAGAGATTCTAAGATCATAAGCATTTTACGAGCATTCAAACGTTGCATGCACTTCGTACTGTGAGTCTATTCAAGCACATCTTTTGAGATCTCGTCAGATGATTTAGATCATTATGTGAAGATTCTGAAGCACTTTGATGAATGAAAGAATGAACACATTCTAAAGTCAAGCAATTCAGAGAAAGTGCTGTCATGAAGCAAATCAATGTTCAACGCATTAAAACATAAGCATAATGTACAGATGAACGATGAACTGCAGAAAATTGCAAGAAAATTTAATAGACTTCTCACTCTTCTTATGATTCAACGTCTATCATCAATGAATTGATTCAATGTTCTTTGCATGAAGCTATTTTCTCATGAGATGCGAGATGTAAACTGTTCGATCATCGAGAAGTATAAAGAGATGCACACGAAACTCAAGAGCAAGACTGCAAGAAGTGTAAAAGAAGAGCTGCAAGTACGTGTTGATGACTGAATATCAGATGACAAGAAGAGATCAATGTCTATGTTTTCTTTCTTCGACTTTGTTCAGATCTCATGACAGATGAGACTGTGTATTACATTCTCATATCTTGTCAAATTGAAGACAAAGCACGATTTGATGTTTATCTGAACTGAACTTGTTTGTAATAAATGATTGACAGTTGTCAATAACTGTTTCTACGATGATAATATCAAGAAACTGTACGAATCAAGCAGCAAGTTACAGCGAGTCATGAAGATATTGAACAAATCTATAATCATCGAAGATGATCAGAGAAAAAGAATTCTGATAATGTTCTTCTCTTCGATCATAGCGAAGATCATCTGATTGATACGTCTACTTGAATTCTCTTGATCATAATTTCTATGTTTTGCATCATGCATGATGTTTTCAACTCGTTGAATGTTGAGTATATCTGTTTCTTTACTAACAACGAGCTAATATCTTATCAAGATTCATGAAATGAACGTTGCATTCTTTCATAGCAATTTAAGTTTCAAAAATCGACAAAGTTTAATTAATAGTTTTCAAGATATGAAAAAGAATGATTCTGATTTCAATATTCTGATTGAAACTACTGAAGTTTTAAAGACAGATTACACTCTTCATCATGCATTTTAAGTGATATTGATGAAGCTCAACTATATGATCTGAATGAAACAGCAGACTTTTTTTCGAATCAGTAGATATGATCAAATCGCGAAGAAGATGTGAGCATATCGATTTTATACTTCGAAATTCGATGTCGAGAGACTTATTAGAAATTATCAGACGTGACGTCAGATCTTTCAAAATGATACATATGATGATAGTAGAGTGAAAGAAATGAGTGATGAGAAGATGAAAAAGAATAATCAAATAGTAGAGACTGTGTGAAAGACTTTAGTTTAATGCTTTTGCTTCATAGTCTGTTAACTGTTATCAGCGAATCATTGTTAGTTATTTCAGTCAAAAGAAGTAATCGTTGACAGCAGAAGCATAAACATGATGACATAAGTAATAAGATGCTGTGTTTTGAAAATATCGAAAATGCGAGAAAAATAACATCATGTGTATATTTTCACTGTCATAGAAATATGACAATTTATCATTTTTTATTCTGATTATTCAGATGATTTATCTTGTCAGATGATAATTTATCATTTCTTACTCTGTTTTTACATTAGCAATGTATTTTCTAGATATTCTAGAGATCACTAGAATCAAACTCACGCAAAACTTACGACGCAACTGTAACACAATTAAAGCTACGTCTCTTTGTATTCATCAGATTATTATCATCAAGTCTTTCAACTATCAACACAGCTTTCATAATCATACTTTGTAATAGTCATAGAATTCAAGTGTAATAGAAATCATTAATCTGTCTTGAAATCGAAATAACAGCATCTCATTTCTGTGCATTCTTCGTTGCATAGACAACATTGCATCTGTATTGCATTCATGTTTCTTTTAAGTCTTTGATGCTCTTCAAGACTCATTACGATTCTGTTGCATAAGAAAAATCAACATGTTCAGTATGAGATTTTCAATGATCTTCTACAATGAATTGCAGCGACATAACTGAATCAGAAAGATGATGCAGAAAGACTTAATGATCGACGACGACAAATGAAGTGAGATCGTAATGACAATGAAGAAGAAGATGATATTTTCGAAGATATATGACATAAAACTTGATAGTGAGCTGACAAAGAAAAAGCTTCGAATGATGATTGCTGTTACGATCCTAGCTACGCACCTATGTTGGTAGCTATGTTGGTGGCTATGTTGATGACTATCGCCGGCCGCTCGCCGCTAGGCTATAGGGTTGTTCCGAGGCCAACCCTATTCAGGGTTAGCTTATGTTCTCCTGAGTCATATAGATAGCCGGCTCTTCCCTTCTAGATACTTTCCTTCCTTAGCATTTATATACTCGTTACATTACACCCATATGACTCGCTCTATGCTGGCCCCTAACAATTGCAAAGATTATCATCATCTTCGACAAAGAGATTAAAAGCATATCACAGAATTAACTGCACAAAACATTGATGATCATGACTCAGCGACTGAACAACAATGAAAGACGAAGAGCACAACATCGAGAGTGAACACATGAAAACATTCAGTATCAAAGAAAGTTGCAAGAAGAGATTAAAGATGATAATGCTGATCAACTATCGTTGATGTCGTGAAATGCTACAACATTGCTGACAATGAAGAAATCAGATAATCAAACATCATTGATGAGTTCTATTTATTTAACTATAAATAAAAGACAAGAAGAGATCAATCTGCTGAACATGCAATTCAAAGAGTACAAAAGATTATTGATCGAGAAGAAAATTTACGACGTGACAAAGAATAGAATTTTTTACGACAGTGAAGATATGAGATGAATTGAGATTGAAAATGAGCGATGCTAACAGACTGCGATGATAAAGATGACAGCAAAGAGCTGCTGTCGCTTTCAGTTCATCATCGATCGACTCTCTTCAGATCAGTAACTAGAAAATTGTAAAGACTATATCAACTTGTTCACTGACTTTGAAAGTAGTAGAATCAATCTTCGCTACTTCAACATCTGAGAATATGCTCAAGTCATCAATCAAACGTTGCAAACTGCGATCACGAAAGATCTTGAAAAGAGATGCAATAGCTAAATTGAGAAAGACTACATGCATGCAGAACTCAAGAATGAAAATTCAAGAAGAGTAAAAGAATAACTGAAAGCACGCGTTGATGCTCTGATTTCATTAACAGCAAAGATCATGTCTGTGCTATACAAGCTCATGAAGAAGATTTCATGATCAACGAACGAAAGTTCTATTACTTTTTGAACTAACAATATTCGCAACGTTTCAGTTCTAAAGCAAAGTCTTTGATACATCGTCAGCGAAGACTTGCTCTTTAGCAACGAAGATTTCATGAAGAAAAAGTGATTGACACTCATGAAAGAGACACTTGATCGTCAAAAGATTTCTCAGTAAACATTGCTCAGTCTTTGTCAAGATCTTCAGTGATGAGATTGTTATCTGCAACGTCTGCTCTACAAACTCTTTGTTCAAGCACGATTACTTCTTTGAACAAAGATCGCAAGCAATTTCGTCAACGAAACAAGATTTCTGTTAATATTAAAGAGTTTAGATAAATTAATGCAATCATGAGTAGATTGATCTTCAACGCTCTAAAACACAAGCAAAGTGTTAAGATGAACAACGATCTACAGAAAATCATCAAAAGATTTGATAAACTTCTCACTGTGCTCATGATTCAACGACTATCATTCATGAATTGATTCGACACGCTGTGTATGAAGCTATCTTCTCATGAAGTGCAAGATGTGAACTGTCTCATTGTTGCAAAGTATAGAGAGATGCAAGCAGAACTCAAGAACAGAACTACAAGTGTGAGAATGTACTCAACAATAAACTGAGAATCGAATTTGAATATTAATGATGATCTCAAGAATAGAAGTTTCTGTCACAAATGTCGTGATTCTTCAGATGAATTCTGAATAATCAGCTGTTTTCATGTTTACTGCAGAGAATGTCTTAACGCTCTCGTATACAAAGTCATCAAGTGCGATGAAAAGCAAACTGCATGTTTAGATTGCAACAACATTTACATTGAGTCTCGATCATGCAACGAGTTAAAAGAATTGCAAATGAATGTTGAAGACAGTGAAAGAACTTTCTCACGCACTTGCAAAGATTTCGAACAAGATCTCAAATAAATCAATTTCGATGACTTGATTCTTTCATCTTTGAAAACGACAACGATGCAGATGCAGATTGAGCTGTGATTGATGAAGAAGTTGAACAAGAAGATCATCATCTTCATTCAGTTTCACATGCTGTAAGCTCTCATCATGTTATGAGTTCTCTGACTTGAGAACAAGCTAATTGCAAAACAGCATGAAAGTGCTGAATCATCTCTTTCAACAGTGTGACTGAGTCTTTGTCAACTATCACGACAAAATGAGTCAGAAAGCTCGTGATCACATCATCATCATGTTTCACGACGATTCGATCATGAAGATCATGATCGTCTCTCTCAAATGTGATGATGTCGAACTTAATCTCATCATGATCTCGCGCGTCATCTGCGTCGATCTGTGATGAAACAGCAGCGTGAAACAACAAGTCTTCTACTGTGTCTTTTGCATCGATCAGTTCTTTGAAATCTTCATCACTCATCATGTTATCAAGAACAGCGTTGACGAGAAATTGATCTTACACATCATTTGCTTCGATCTGTGATGAAACAGCAGCGTGAAACAACAAGTCTTCTGTCACGTCTTTTGCATTGATCAATTCTTTGAAATCTTCATCACTTATCATGTCATTTAGAACAGCGTCAATGAGAAACTGATCTTGCGCGTCATCTGCGTCAATCTGTGATGAAACAGCAGTGTGAAACAACAAGTCTTCTGTCACGTCTTTTGCATCGATCAATTCTTTGAAATCTTCATCACTCGTCTTGTCATCAAGAACAGCATCGACAAGAAACTGCAGATGTTGCAGAACAGCAAGCGTGAGATCATTGACATCATTATTGACGATGTCAAGATGCTGAATCAACTGAGCTTGATGAAGCTGATGCAACTGTTTGAGTCGATGAGCGTTGAAGAGAATAAGAAGTCGTTTATTCTGATGAATGAAAACGAGAAGAATGAAAATGTTAATAAGAAGACATCAACGATGAGAAATTGTAAGTTGAGAGTGAGAAAGATGTTGATTGTAATTTCATGAATCTAAGCTCTTTTTTTCTTCTTTTTTTCTTCTTTTGACACATCGTTTCTTTCACATCACTATCTTCTTTTCGCTTTTCTTCTTTTCTCACTTTCTAGTACTTTTCGATCAGCAATGAACACGTCGTTTGCACACTGCACGCACGCACGCACGCACGCATTCAGCTCAGCTGATTCAACTTCATTCACATAGATGACATTATTCATCTTATTCTGTATTTTACTCAAATCGATGAAATTCTTCTTGAACATCTCGACAGTTTCTGTACGTGAAACGCAAAGAAACTTGAAGAATGAAAAGAATTCTTCTACTCGATTCTAATCATTCAATGATGCTTTCTCATCAGATTTCTGCAGATTATAGAGTTCTGAAACAGATGATTCTTGATGATCTGAGCTTCGTCAAGCATGATATGATGAAAATGAACTTGATGAAAGATATCATAATTCTTCTTGTACATCTTCATTCATCATTCTCATCTATGAAGTCATCAAACATGACGAAGAGTAAACTGCATGTTTAAATTTAACTGCGACATCATGTACATTGAGTCTCGATCGTGTGACGAGTGAGACTCAGAGTTCTTCAGCAATAAAATGCACAGTTCGCGTTCTCAGTTCGCACATGTGAAGACAAATTATCATAAATTTCTCGAAATTTATCTTGAATAATCAGAGTTCTTCAGCAATAAAATGTGCAGTTCACATTCTCAGTTCGCACATGCGAAGATAAATTTATCGTAAATCACTCGAAATTTATCTTTGATAATCAGAGTTCTTCAGCAATAATATTCGTAATTCGCATTCTCACTTTGCATAATGTGCGAAGATAATTTATCGAATTTTCTCTTAAATTTATCTTTGATAATCAGCTTGAGCTTAGAGTTCTTCAGCAATAAGATTCGCAGTTCGCATTCTCAGTTTGCATGTGCAGTGATAAATTATTGCAAATTTTCAAATCTATCTACACTTTTGAGTAAATCATGAAAACATTATCACAATTTTGATGCAACGAAGTTAGAACATGAATCTGACAGAGTAGATGAACATTAAGATGTTAATCTACTCGTTCTCAATCAATAATCAAACATAGTAGTGTCAACAACAACAGAGTTACACGCTTTCAAAGATCACATATCTTCAAGTACGCGTCGTGTCTTTTTCTTCTTCACTCTTTTTTCCTTTTATCTCAGAACTCGATCGCATTCATCAATTCATTATGTATCAATCATTATTTCGCGTCGTCTTCTAAGTGAACTGTCATGACAAGTAATAAGAACAAGAAGAACTTGAACACTGCAATTGATAATCAGATGCGTAGCATGTATTATGAATTGTTGACACGCAGTTAACTGACTCAATAATTATGTTTAGTTCATCTATCAACAAGATGTCAAAAGAAGAGTTGAGAAAGCAAGTGACAATTTCAACATATCATTGAAAGAATTTGAACTCAGATCTAAAAGACAAGAACGCAAGTTTCTCGACATGTTGAACAGCTCAAATGATGATTTATCATCTCAAAAACAATGATCTGCAGAACAACTGCAGAAGAAGACAAAATCAATATCAATATCATCATGTATGTTTTCAACTAATATGATCTCAACATAGTTCACTAGAATCATTCGATTTTTCAAGAACATCTTGTCAAAGAAAAAGATGCATCAGCGTAAACAGCATTCTCACTCGTCGTTATCAATCTCATCATCTTCTCAGCTCAATGAGCGAATCTCAAAGTCTCAAAGATCAACAGAATTTTCGTCAAGTTCTTTTGCATTGAGTTCACGATACAACGCAGCACAGATTGATGATTCAGATGACAACTCTAGAAAAATTCTTTGAGCAGAATTCAGACGACGATCGAGAACAGTCTCTGCTGCAGCTCATGTCGATGTGCTTAGATACATAGAATTCATTCTATTGACAACGATTATGACGTGTAAAGTAGAGAAGAGCATAACATCATGATCAGAGCTGCAATGAATTCTCTTGAGCAATCTCATGTGCAATCTCTGAAACAGAGATCGCGCACATCAATTAAAACACAGATCACGAACGAACTACTTTGTTGCAAAAAGATCAACAATAAACAAAGTTCGAAAGATAATGTGCAACTCAAATCTTGTCATATCATCAATAGATTGACAGACACAGTTATATGATTTTATTGAACAATATTGAGCACAAATAATGTTTCAGATTTGAGATGTAGTGAAGAATTATTATGTCTTTTACAAGAAAGTCAATACATCGAACTATGTTGTCAGATTGTTAGTTAATGATAACTTCATCAGCTCTGATATTGAAAAGATAAACATCTTGACAGACATGATGCGTTGACTGACATGTATTTAGTCTGAAGAATGTCATTTTCTAGTCTCAATGATCGTGAAAATCACTGCTGTCTCATTTTTCAATCAAGAAGATCGTAGTCTTGATCAACTATCAAACACGAGAATCATGTTTGCTGAGCTGTGTCATGATTCTAGCCTTGTCAGACTCAGTCTTCTAGTCTTATCAGATCTATTCTCGCTTCGTCATCTTGACTAGTTTTTATTGAGTCTAACGTCGACTGAGAAACACACATATGTAGTCAGCTTCTTTCTCGTAGCTATCTTTCTTTCTTAGCATTTATCTTCTAGTTAAATGACACTTCTATCTGACTCGCTCTAGACAGATCTCTAACATTAGATAAATGCTCATCATTTACTATTCTGCTATCGACGAATAGACGATATGAAACAATTTATTCAGTAAGGAAAATTTGCAAGAAATTCTTCAAATTTGCATCATTATTTTAGATCGCAAGAAATTCTTCGATTAAAGCACTCAATTATTACCTGAAATTCACAAGAAATTCTTTGAATTTTCACTCATCAAAAAACATCAATTCAAAACATCAATCTCTCATTTATTCTTATCTCAACAACTTCTACCTTCTCTCATCATGACACGTGACGTCAAGTCAGTTGAGTCTCGAACAACTCGCCTGCTTAGAAGCACTGTCAATAGAAGAGTTTCACTTCTACTCATTGATGCTTCAGTCGAAGCTGAGAAAGCTGTCATCTCATGAAACATAAACATCGAAGAACAACTGTTTCATTGAGTCAGCAATCAACTCGACGAAGTCATCAATATGCTGAACGAGCTTCGAAGTCAGCGAGACTTGACTTTACAACTCAATGAACACTGACTTCTCATACAAGATGATCACAAAAAGAGAGCGAAACAACTAGAAGTCGCTTTTGATAAAAACGATGAGCTAGAGAAAAAGATCAATCAGCTACAAGGCGAGCGATTGAACTTCAGAGCGAAACAACGTCAAGCTGATCGATCTATGCCTCGTCAAGATACTCAGTCAGCTGAACAACGAGTCAATCAGAAAGAAGCTTCGATTCGTTGCTCTGAAGTTGAACGAAGCTCGACTTTCGAAGCTCGCTCTCAACGAGAATCTTCTACTCTATCTGATAACGAAAACGAAAACGATCATCACAAGTTCGTCAAGCTTCCGAATTCACTCATCTTCATCGAAACAGATGATTCTATCTGAGAGACATGAAACATCAAAATAGCTGACAAGCTCGATGTCAACGCGAATCATTACTCTACTGAAAAGATTCGTATTGTCTATGTGATTTTCAGACTAGAAGACGATGCTGATCAGCAAATCTATGCAAAGCGTCGTGTTGATGCTTTCTCATTCTATCAATCATTATCAAAGCTACTGAAACATCTGAAAGAAATTTACGAAGATCAAAATCTGATTCGAAAGTGTCGTCATGAATACGTCGCTCTGAAGCAGCTCAACAAGCTCTTCAGCTCTTTCTATTCAGAATTCACTAGAATATTCAGCTTTCTGAACTACGACGATGTCATTCTGATGAACGACATTCAGAATAAAATCAACAATCGTCTTCAGAACGCGTTGTCAGTTTGTTTCATAGAGTTTAGCTCGCTTGATAAGCTCAAGATCTTTCTTCAAGATGTGAATAACAAACAACGAGTCAATTATCAGCTACGTGACGAGTAACGAACAGTCAAATCGATAGCAGCTTCGAAAAAACATTTTGTTTCTTCGTCGACATCAGCTTCAATCTCGACTACTAGCTATGTTCGACTCGCTACTTTTTTCATTCTCGAATCTGAATGATCAAGAATGTCAATCATCTGCTTCAACTGTAAAGTATCGAGTCATCTTTCAAAGAACTGCTCTCATCTGAAGACTAGTACTTCGACATCTCGTGCATTCACTTCTCGTCTCAATGAGATCATCATGTCGAAAGAAGAGAAGAAATTATTTACAGAGAAATCGAAAAATGAGGCAAAAAACTAGTAACTTTCATCAAAGACGCGATGAAAGATGTGTTAATTTCTTCAACAACGAGCAGCTCAAATGATCTCTTTGCTTCGAAATCTTTGACTATTGAATGTGTACTATCTAGCAATGAAATTAGTTACTCATTAAAGTCATTGATTGACACTGAAGCAGCTGACTATTCGTTCATTGATGAATTAATCGCGCAGAATGTTTGTGATCATTTGCAAATCGAATCTTTATCTTTAATCAAGCTCAAATCAATAAGAAGATTCGATGATCATTATGCAAAAAAGCTCATTACTCATGCGATTTATTTGAATCTAACTGTTCAAGATCATATGAAACGTTTCGTCTCTATGCTGATCACTCGATTAGATCAACATCAGATGATTCTCGAAAAAACATGAATGAACAAGATCGAGATGACTATTGATATGAGAGACGATCGCCTTCAATTTTCTAGTTTCGAAGCTCATATCAAAGCTTCTATCAAAGCTCATTCGACTGTTCTTCCGAGCAAGAAAATCGCGATAGAACAGAAGAGTTCAATCTCTATTCAAATACTAAAGAGATCTACCTCTTCTGTTGTCACTCGACTCAGCGAGAAGTCATCTTCATTCAGTAAAATCGTGAAACCATCTAATTCAGTCAACTTCGCTTCGCCTTTCGATTCAATGAACATAGCAATGATAGAGACTGCAGCATATAGATCACTAGTCAAACGATCGAATGTGACTACTTTCGCGATCATCGTCACGAAAATCGATCGACTTCTAAAAACAGCTAGAAATAAACTCGAAGATGTAAATCTACAAGAGCTTTCACACGAAGAGATCTTGAAAGAAGTCAAAGCTAAGCTTTCTTCAAAATATCATGACTATCTAGACGTGTTTGATCGAGCGATGACTGATCAACTATTTTCTCATCGTCTCTACGATCATAAAATTGAGTTGATCGACGAGAAAACATCTTCTCAAAGTCGTCTCTATCATATGTCTGATTACAAGCTTCAAAAGATGAAGAATTATCTGATCGAGCATCTGAATAAAGACTTTATATCTTCTAGCTCAGCTTCATACGCTTCGCTCATACTATTCGTCGAAAAGAAAGATGATAGCTTGCGTTTCTGTGTAGACTACAGAAAGCTCAATGCTTTGATCAAACGAGATCGCTACTTCTTATCGCTAATAGACGAAACTCTCGCTTGTATTCAAGGTAGCAGATATCTGACTCGATTGAACATCATTGTCGTCTTCAACAAACTGCGTATGCATTCGAGCAGCGAAGATTTGACTATCTTTATCACCTCTTTTGATTTCTACAAATATCACGTGATGTCTTTCAAATTAATCAACGATTCGACTTTCTATCAACACTATATGAACGACGTGTTATTTGACTATCTTCATCAGTTTTGCCAGACCTATCTAGATGACATTATCATCTACAGCAAAACACTGAAGAAACATAAGCGACACGTACGATTAGTTCTACATAGACTACGAGAGACTGATCTTCAGATGAATATAAACAAATGCGAGTTTCATGTTCAGAAGATCTTCTTTCTGAGACTATTGCTATTCATCGAAGAACTAAAGATGAATCTCAGAAAAGTACAAGCAGTAGTCGAATGATCTACTTCTACAAATCTCACTCAGATGCAGTTCTTCGTCGACTTCTGCAATTTCTATCGACGTTTTATAAAGAACTTTTCGAAGATTGTTCGTTCTCTGATTCGACTAACTCAAAAAGAGATGATATTTGAATGAAATCAAGCTTGTCAAACGATCTTTGATCATATGAAGAAACGAATGACTGAAGTCTTTATTCTTCGTCATTTTGATCAGAATAGAAAGACTATTCTTGAAACAGACTCATTCGACTACGTCAACGATGACATACTTTCTCAGTATGACGACGAAGAAACATTGCATTCGATGATCTACTACAGCAAGAATCTGAGTCTCGCTGAGTGCAATTACGAGATCTATGACAAGAAACTACTAGCAATCATTCGTGCCTTCGAGCATTGACGATCTGAGCTGAAATTGACTGAGCTACTCATCAAGATGTTCACTGATCATCAAGCTTTAACGTCATTAATGAAAGATAAAGAGCTAAGTAGACGTCAAATGCGCTGAGTACAAAAGCTCGTCGACTTCAACTTCAAAATCATGTATCGTTCAGGCAAACAAAACATCAAAGTCGATGCATTGACTCGTCGAGTCAATTCAGTTTCTAGAAGCTTCGAGAATGAACGATGTCGCTATCAGCGAACTACGATTCTCACGTCGAATCGAATGAAAATCGCTGATTTAGAAGAGAAAGAGAATGATGAATCAATTTATCAATTGATTCTAGAAGCTAACAGAATCAACGAGAATTGTATTCTACTTCGTGAAGTTGTATTAAAAGATGAAGCTCAATACGAAGATACTAAATTAAGAAATTGTCGAGTTCAGAACGAAATACTATATCGAAATGATCTTCTATGAGTTCTCTTCGATGAGCATCTTCAAATGAAGCTAATTCAAGAAGTTCACGATCAATCTTCTATTGATCATTTCGAAATTTTCAGAACGATGAAGATCATAAGAAGATACTACTATTGATCTTCAATGCGAAAGACAATAGATCGATATATTTGAAACTGCTACATTTGTCAGCGATCAAAGACTTCTTGAGATAAATTCAATGAACTACTACATTCTCTACTCATACTCGAACAGCGATGAAAGAACATAGTCATGAATTTCATCATCGACTTATCTTCTTCGAAAGGCAAAAACATCATACTAACAGTGATATGTAGACTGTCAAAGAAACGACATTATATTTCTTGCTTCACTGATGACGAG
>JAABUI010000096.1_pt1 | contig 135071 bp, 148 predicted proteins | sample 5559111 | NCBI WGS metagenome assembly JAABUI01 (sample SAMN10711870, study PRJNA513365) | rock metagenome | isolation source: Antarctica rocks | place: Antarctica: Victoria Land, Buttleship Promontory | reverse complement strand
CGTCGATATCAATCAAAACAGAAAGATTGACATTGATTTTATTGCTTTCTAGATTATCTGAGAGCACGAGATGATCATTGTTCATCTTCTTTTCTAATCAATGAATCGAGCTAACTGAGAGTGCAGATATTTTCAGACTGTTCGATTGTCTCTGCGAGCGACTGTATGCAGAGACTAGACTTTTTTCAAGACAAAAGAAGTATTGAAAGCGAGATTGTCGATAGAGATTGCAAAGATGAATAATAAGATGACTCGTAGCTGAATCTTGAGCTTTGAATTGCAGATTGCAGTCTGATGTTCAAACTTATCACAATATAGACACAGATAATTGATCATGCGATGCTGATGCTTCTTGAAGATCAGTGAGTCTCATTTCTTCATATTGATGATCGATAAGTTCATGAAATTTCTTGAGCTTGAGATCGTAGCTTTCAAGTCTGTCGAAAATGTCGTATATTTGACGAGATACGCGAAGACTGTAGAGATCACAGAGACAGAGTGAATCACTGCTTTTGACTTGAAAAGATTCTGTATTGTGACGCGATATCGACTATTCAATTGCTGACATTTGATAATCAACTGCTCATAGTTCAGACTGCTGACATTCATCTGAATCAATAAAGCTTTGAGCTCGCTGAATAGTTCATTCTTCAGATTGAATTTTTGAATTACGACGTCATATTCGATTGCATCAATGTGCTGCTGAAAATCGAACAGATATTCAATGAAGATGCAATTTCGCATTCTTAGAGCTGAAATGAATCGCTGAGCGATTTCTTGCTTGTCTGAATCATCGAAGACTTGTCTTAACAAGACAACTAATTGCTTAATCATGATTAGCTTGTCATGCTGAGCAGTCATACGCGACAACGCTTGAGCGACAGCATTTTTCGATAAGCGACTGTATTCATACAGAAGACGAGACTTGAGAGTTGAATAATGATTCACGTTCAACTTCAGCTTGCTGATCAGTTCGAAGATAAACTGATTTAGCTTGTCTTCTCGCTCTTTGATATAGAGTTCTGAATTTGAATATTTCTCTGATTTGATATTGATTCTGCTCATGCTCTTGAGTTCTTGAATCATTTCTGACAAGGTTTCATTATTGATCTGAGACTGCTTAAGTTCAATCTGAGTTTGCTCATGTTCTTGTTGACAGACTGAGACTCAGTTGATATACTGAGTGATGATGTCGTTGAATCAAGTTTGAAGTTCAATCAGAAAAGTGTATCACGCTTCGAAAGCATTGTTGACGTGAATTCGAAACTGAGCGACAGTGATGAATTCGTTGATCGAGACTAGAGATGTCGACGACAGAATGTTGCTGATATTCTCGAATTGACTCATGATGTAGTGTGATGCAACGTAATGTCACGAACTGAGAGCTGAATGAAATCATAATGAAATTCTAATAACTAGATTTTAGATACAAGACGTTGCACGAAGAAGAAAGAAAAGAAAGAGATCATTCAGAGATTCTTATATCTCATGAACGCTGAATATCATTCGTATCGAGAGATCTTCATAACATCACTGATAATCTCATCTCTATCATCATCTATAATATTGTTCAACATCATCTAAGTGATCTAACATCTCTTTTCCCAACATCTTTCGAGTAACACATGCTAAAACCGTGACACATATGTGAAGATATCATAAGTAAGTTCATGATTAATCAATTATTATTTGTTGATTAATTATGAATTAATCATCAATAGAATAATAGAGTTGATGTGATATATTTCAGAAGATTAGATGCTGTTTTCTGTGATTTTAGATTACATTATCAGTAGCGCAGAAAAGCGAAATTATGCGCATGGTTACCTGATCATGCTTGAACACTTTGCATGATTCATCGAGCTTTAGTGTTGATCTGCCGAGCTGTAGTCTCTCAATCATTGTAGGCAGCAGCATTCAAGGAGCGTAGGCAGCAGCGTGGTCGACATGGAAGGCAGTTGAAGCCGGGCGCAAGGGAGCTGGTTCAGGCTTCAGCATGCTGCGTCCCTGCACTGCCCTGCGGGAGCTCACCTCGGCTCAGGCACTGCTCAGGGCCGCTCACCCCCAGCTCACCTTAAAGCAGTCGCTGCTCACCTTTGAGGCTAGAAGTGGAAGAGGGAAAAATGTTTCGTGATCATGTCTAGTAAGGTATGTATAGCATATTTCAACACGTCAGACCATACTATGGTAGCTGTCGCAAACTTGGCCACGATTGATGTGAGTAGGTGTGTCTAGTAATGCTCCTTACACTATAGCTTCTTCTACCAAGCATGAACGGGGGAATGCAACGAATCTACAACTACACATGGAAGGGCTGAAGCGGATGGTCAACAATAGAGGAGACCTAGATGCTATCTGATCCACCAACCAAATCGCTGCCAGTCTGGTATTTTGGTACAATATAGCGCATGTCCTGATTGTACTACAGAGCTCACCTTGGACAATGCAGGATGTCCTTGGTAGCCATTAGCGAGGTCCAACTCATTCCAATTGGCCTTAGCGATGTCACGGAACAACCGCAATAGCGTCGTAGCTCTTCGCCCTATGAAAGACTAGATTTTGCAGAACTTAGGGTCGACAGAGCCACTATAGACGCCATGCTAGAAGTAGAAGATCTCTTTCTGCATTATACTGCGTTCCAGAGCTATAGCTCAGCCGAGGAAGCTGTTGTTGTGTTAAGTCACTTCTGCTTCGTACTGTACTCTAACGGTTGCTCCAACTAGCGCTAACGTCCGGCAACAGGCGTTTGGAGTTTTACATCTCCCGAATGCTGTCGCTATGCGGCTGCACTCCATGTTTCCACCTCTTTAGGTGGCTTCTATCCGGATCCTACGCTTATGATCAATACCTTAGCCCACAAGCTCAAATCACCCCTGACCTGGATGCTCCCGCCCGTTGAAGAGGCCCGGAACGAATTGCTACTGTGGCTGCTCCCGGTAGGTGGTATTTCGACCGTGAAGATGGAAGAATGTGACATGTCCGTGAAGATGCCTGAACATCACCTGGTTCGTAGAACACCTGATTGCACTAGTTGCCGATCTGAACATCAGATCTTGGGATGAGTTCAGGCAACAGGTGACGTGGTATGACAACTTTTGTGCGGCTTCTCTGAGTCGACTGTGGTAGGAACTCGCTCTTGAAAGGGGAGCCTTGGATCCGATGGATCCGGCTACCATGGATTCGGATTCAGGCCAGCGATGCACATATAAGAGATCGTTGTTCGTTGTTCATACTCCCTAAAGACAATGTGGTTACTGGATACCCTGAGACGCGCATTCATGACCAATTAATGGTTTCCTTAGCATGCGTCAAGAACATCATGGATTCTTTATGATCTTGGGGAAATCCATATTCATAAACAATACAAGTGTGACTTTCAGTCCCCAACCCCTTTCAGAGAGGTTATCATCATTCCACCGGTCTAACACAACTGGGTTCTTCAAGTGCAGCCAGCAAGTTTTACCGCTTGAAGATATTTATCTTCACTCTATATTCCACCTGAAAAGATACCAGACGGCATGGCACCGCCGGAAGCCAAGAAAGCCTACTCCCCCTGAATCGAAGACCCGATCCAACTACATCGAAACCCCCCCAAACGATATCGCCCTCACCCCAACCTCTCACTTCACATACCAGCCTCCACTCCACCACACATCTCCAACTCTTCCAACTCACTGGCATCACATGTCCCTCTCCCCCTATACCACTTCCTCAACACTCGACATATCCCATCCCTCTAACAGGCAGTTCCCAACTCCCCTACGATCACAGCTTGCACACCAAGTTGTCCTTCCTTCCCGTCAATGCACTCACTATAGATCCGGCCCCTCAATATCTCCCACCCACCCACCCTCTAAAACTTCACTCTTCCTTCCTCTCTCTGCATTCTATGCCATCTAACAATTCACTTCCTTTCCACCACCCTCGCTCCTTTTCGTCTTCCTCCCCCCCCTCATCTTTGCTTCCTAACCCGTCCATCCACCTGTCCCCCTCACCGACTCTCGTCGCAAAACGTCGAATATTCCTCTCGAAATGAGATTTTCTGGGCTATGGAGTTTGCGGGATGTGGTACTGTTGTGGATGGAGGGAGGAAGGAAGGGGGGTGGTTTAGTTAGGATGGAAAGGGAGGGGAGGTGGAAGAGGGGTGGTGGAGATGTTTTGGAGGATGGGAACGTTAGAGGGGGTTAGAGATGTTATTCTTGTCTCTGACTCCCGATCCCATTCATTTTGAGGATCCCCCTTCCGAATATAGAAAACAGCGCATAGGGAATGCCTTGGAAGATTGGGCTAGATGAGAGTTTTAGAATTATGCTCGTAAATGCAAGATATTCCGATCGGAAATGTCCCCTCTAGTGTACAGATACAACCCGTGAGTATACAGTCTTTCAGATTGGAGTTTCTGAATCTTTCGCGACGATCATTATCCCCCTTTTGTGGCCCTTCCCCGTTGTATCGCCTGTCCGCCACCCTGCACATCTTGCCCCTCTTTCTTCCACCACCACCACCACCACCACCACCACCATGCCAGCCATTATGTCCCCCTAGACGGGGCCGGTCAAAGCGCACACTCTCCCAAATCCCGCATCAGCACCGCCATCTGCGCTCTCTTAGCCGCCTCAGCAACGAGACAAAAGGATTCGGTGGCTGGGAGTTCGTCTCGCCTGCTCTCGGATAGGCCTCGAGCGGGGGGGAAGGGATTTTGTTGGTGTGGTTGGGGTAGCGGTTGTTGCAATGGTTGTTGATGTGATGATGATGATGGCTGGGCTTGTGATGGGTGGGATGTGGATGAGGGTGTTTGCTGTTGGGTTTGCAAGGACGCTTGTGGGTTCATGGAGGTGCGATGTCGATGTTGCGAAGGGAAGGGGAAGTACGACGAGGAAGATGTCGAGGAGGCGGTGGTGCTTGTGGAGGGAGAGGGGAGGGGCGCGCTGGAGAAGGTGTTCGAGGGTGAGGGTGAGGGCGCCATGGGGGCGGTGGTGGATGGAGAGTAGAGAGTCGCGGAGGTGAATGATGGATCTAGATGGGAAGGAGGTGGAGATTGGTGTTTGACCTCGCGGTGGCGGTGTGCAGACGCAAGTCCACTTGGATATCCAAACCCGTGGGGGTCGACTTCCAAAAACCCCCCTTCAACACATGACCCAGCTCGGAAGCTCCTAAGTTCTAAATCTTCCCACTGGCTTTCCTCGGCGACAGTGATCAAATTTGTATACTATGAGAGAGAGTGTTTGAGAGAAATTGAAACTGGAACTGCTGCAAGCAGATGTATTTAATTACATGACACACAGCCATTGTTCTCGCTGTCCGGGGATCTTGATCCGGGGGGTGCGAGATCGTGGGGAAGCTAAGCGAGCGCGTGGGGAGATTGAGTGTGTCGTCCTAGCCGGAAGGGGATGGGGTCCTCTGGGTAAGGTATGAGGGCCTAGGGCGGGTTATAAAACACATACGAGTGTAAAAGTTGCTGTCTTTGGGGGTTCGGATGGGTGGGAGGTAAGCAGAGGTATATAGGGGTAGGTGGTGGTGGTCTGATATGGTTTGAAGGTTAAGTGAATTCAGGTCGTGGTTTAGAGAGCAATTTTGTAGGTTGAGTACAATGCAGAAAATGTTTTAATTGGTCTTTCACTAGGTAAGCACTGCTATACTGAAAATGAGGGTATATTCAGACCTCTAGATCTAGCAATGTCATGAACCATAAGTCATACCCAACCCTCCAACAGACAGCTTCACACCTCCAGTCAAGGGTCTAACAACCATCACCAACCTTCCTCTCTCTCACCCCAGCACCCATTCCATCGCCACCCCCTTTAGCAAAATCTGAGCCAGTAGCACTCTCCTCATCAAACTCGTCGTTGCCCGCATACGCAACACTAATCTCCGTAATCTCGTCTCCGACTTCCATCCACTTATCGCTCGTCGCCGGAATCGGGAAGAACCGACACAACGCCCAATAACTCCCGCTCGAAACAATAAACCCGCAAAAGAAGTTCAAGTCATACAGATACTTGGCACCCTGTGGCACTGGTCTTCCAATAGCGCCAACGAATCCGACAATGTTGATCAAGATACCGCAGATGTATGCTGTGTAGCCGCGCCAGTGGAAGCCGAAGGTGAAGTAGTAAGGGGAGGTTTTGCGGGCCGAGTAGAGGTCTTTGATTTGGAAGTAACCGCGGCGGACGAGGTAGTAGTCGCAGATGATGACGCCGGCGATGGAGGAGAGGAACACGGAGTAGGCGCTGAGGTAGGTAGTGAAGTTGTTGGAGGTGGAGAGAAGGTTCCTGGAGAGGGGGTCAGCTCGTGAAATCTCAAGGAGTAAGTGGAGTGAAGGGAGGGAGCATACCAAGGGCACATGGCGAGGCCGACGGCGGCGCAGATGTAGCCACCACGGCGGATGTTCAAGTAGCGTGGTAGAAGGGCCGTCATGTCAGTGCCGGCGGAGACCGAATTGGCCGCAATATTTGTGCCGAGCTGGGCCAAAGCAAAAGCAAACGCGATGATGAAGACACCAAAACGCTCGCCCGAATTGGCTCCATCCAGGAATTTGCTCAGCAGGTCCAAAGGATTCCAGATCGGTACACCATAGATGACGGTAGACGAAGACGATACTATAATTCCAATAAACGAGGTGAAAGCAAATCCGACCGGAATAGTAATGAATTGAGACCAAAGAGCATCCCTCGGTTTTCTAGCAAAGCGAGCAAAATCACAGTCGTTTACTATCAGTGTTGCAAAGTTCGCTATCGAAGACATAATGCCGGAAACCATGGCCCAGCCCAAAGCACTTCCGTGAGCCTTTGCTGGTTGGTGCACAATGGGTCCAATACCATGAGCCTTGACAATGGCCCAGATTAAGTAGGCTACACCGGCTACAGGCACAAAGTAGGCCTTGACTGTGAAGAGGTGACGGATTTGATGGACTGGAAACCAAATCGCTGGCAAACTGAAGGCCCAAAACAGGAAGAAGCTGAGGAAATCTCGAGTATTTGTGCCGGAACTGGCTGGCATGCTGTTTGGTAGATGTGTATAGCTGGTCCATATAGAGCGGAGCATGAGTGTGACGCATTCTCCTGGCGAACCGGTCAGTATACCTATCAGCTTCCATTATGATAAGAGGGAACCCACCGCCTATCCAGGACTGAACACCGTACCAAATACAAGCCATAGCCGCTCTATTAAAGACGGGCCATAACGAGCCCCAAATACCAAAAGAGGCTCTGCTAACGACTGGAAAGCTGATATGGTACGTCGCGCCGATCCGTCCAGTCATGCAGATGAAAGTGCCTGAAATAGTGTAACCGATCCACACGCAGAGCCATGACTGCCACCAAGAGAGACCGTTGACAATCATAGAGGACGATATCATCCAGGTGTTCTGGGAATGGTAAGAACTTTGTCCTTGTGTTTGGTACGTTCAACATACAATGTTGAACGAATCGGCAATCCAGAAGCCCACAAAGTTCCAGGCGCCCCATTGCCTTCGTTCAGGCTCGACTTTAAGTAATTGTCAGTCCTGTTAGTTCGGTACATGTCCACAGAGGCTTAATACCTGGCTTCAAGTCATAGTTTGTCAACATTAATTGGGCGTTGGTGAGCCCCGGCTCGCTGGACACCGCCAGTTTACGCATATAATGCCTCGCTCTTGAAGTTAATAGTTTCTCCATAGCGACACGGTCTTTCAGGATAATTAATATGAATATCGATGGAATTCGGTTCCCGGCGTACTGAAGCCGAAGTTGCGACTGCCAGGCTTGCGTGCGTGAAGCGTAAGCCGAAAGCTCTCCAATGCCTCACTCACAAGGTATCGAATAGTAGTAACTCTATATACATTTCGACAAAGGTGCTGATGAGATCGAACTGCAGTGCAGGGCCCCGCTTCGATTATATGTATGCACGCCCAGTCCCCGCGATCGTTCGGTTCCGCCCGATAAGAAACAGAATCAATGTCGAAAAACACAAGCTAGAATACTGTACATTATGCCTGCAAGTACATGATGGTCACATAAGGGGATCACTGGCGTGCAGTGGTCAAGAGAATTGAGTGGCGTGGGTTGCATTACAGCCCTTCAGAGGCTTCTGCAGTATCATAGTACCTATGTCGGGAAGTGGGATCATCTCATCCTTATCGTTATCGTTATCGCTATCGCTCGTGACAGGTTACCTCATTCTATCAAGTCGGTCAGGAGGTCTAGAACCCGCCATGGTTCCCTATAACCCAGCGTTTCTCGAGCACTATTCCAAGTAATTTTGAGTAGATGGAAGAAAAGCTGTGAGGCGCACATGAGGGACAACATGACGGTACCGTTAGAAAGAGAAAATCCGATAGCGGAAAGACTTATCTAGATGGAGAGTTGAAGATAGAGATTGCAACTGTGGTCATGGGGAAGTGGTACGGTAGGAGTGTAGATAGCTTATGCGACGCTGGTATCTAGATGGTTCAACATTCGATCGGTTGCGGGCTTGTGTTGCCCTGTACGGCCGTTTGATCTTCTCATTAATCAAATCATCATGATTCATACGGAGGATGAATCGTCAGAGAACGAGCTATACACCTTGAGCGGAACATCGTCAAGGCTACCCATGATTCCTGCTATGGGTCTCCCATCTAGTCCTGTCCTATGGTCGCGTGCTAGCTCCTGAAGAATTGCCGGATCAAAGTACAACGGGTTAACGTTTCTTCCAATTACTGGAACCAGCTTCGAGTACAACCCTCTCTTAAACGCATAGTGTGCGGTCACAACAACCTTTGCAGAGAAACGTCGTTCTTCCCTCATGTTCACGATCAATGGTAGGACCATTTCTCTCGGCATGCCCGTCTTCAAAATACGGTCTTCCTCCACGCTCCAGATGATCTTGTTCCGTGCTGGCTGGCCGGGCGTCAGGGAAGTCAATCCATGTACCACCAGTTTGCCCTCCTGAGGTCTGCTCACGTCCTGCGCAAACGTGGCGCCGATTGTAGGGCCACTGGGTATAGAAGCTACTTGTCCGTTCACCTCCACGTGCCGGTTCATAGTGCCCGTTGACACCGCACCTGTGTAATGTTTCGGGTGGAATTTGACGATGGACGGATTCAAGCCTGCAGGACTGCCTGGGTCCTTCGGCACGTCAAGAAATGAGATTTTGATATCTGCCGCCTGTATGCGAGTAAACCAGCCATCTGAATGTCGCTGAAAACCGAAGCGGAAGCAGAGCAGCAGAGCAGGCTGTTGGTTGATTGTGCCGAGATGTATCGGGCGGAGGAGCTCAGCCTGTACACGAGTGCTGCGGATTTCTTCCGCAATTATCTCGCGCGGTATGGACTCTTCTTCCACAGTACTCGGAACGGGTGTGCTATTGAGTAGTGACTCGGCAGCAGTATCGATATCAAAGGTTATCGTGCAAGAAAGTTCTGGGTAGTCATTCGCTGCTTGGTCGTCCGTCGCCATTGCTTGAATTTGGGGCTCTACTTCTCGTCGCTGTGCTTCTCGTAGCCTCGATATCGACGGCGTGCACAGAAAGCCATGTGGTGCGACAAAGGTCACGAGTCGAGCTACTGTACTACGTGTACAGAGACGAGGCGTTAATGTATTCAAGGTGCAGTAAGCCTAGAAGCGAGGGGGAAATGGGATTGGCGTCGCTGAATCAGACTACTCTAGACTCTAGTAGCGCCAGCTTAATGGTATGGCCCTCGGACCATTGGCCAGAGGGGCCTTGATCTTTCGAGTCTTAACGGCATTTCAACGCCGATTGTTCGAGAAAGTAAATACTTACTGTGATACAGTCTGACATAGCCTTCCAATAGATCCGGTTTCCAATCCCATCTTCAAACATAATGCAGCCATACCTAGGCATAAACACCTCGTTATATCCATCTCTGGAAGTAGCATCGATCCAGTATCTGGAGCGCGCTGTCGTCTTGACCGACCTCGGTGCTTATCGAGAAGCTTCACATATTTTCGATGAAGACCTATATTCCTGTAGACTGCTTCCAGCAGTCGTTCTCGCCAGGGCTGAGCTCGCACTCAGGCAATTCAAACTCGGCTTACTTTTCAGAATCTTAGACGAAGCTTTAGCGGAAGCGGAAAAATATGATCTCGATCTTGATAAGGCAGAATATCGATTGATGTATTTATTGCGTGCATTCGCTGTTTTCTCACACAAAGGCATAATGGAGCCGCCGTTAGAGGAGATCTATAGGGCTCAGGAGTGGCTCAGGGGTGTACCTGTGTGTGAGTACACGGATATTCAGGTGGGCAACGTCCATGTAATGTTTTGAGCCATCTTTGAAGGTCCTTCTAGGTCAACTTTGTGAGGAAATATGTTCTAACGGTACTATTTGTCCAATTATCCTTGTCGTCAACCTATGTTGGAGACGATGTTGCGATGATACCGAAGCCGAATCATGAAACACTTGCTTGGCAAGGTTTGACGGATTTGCGAATATCTCTCGTCGAGCGCGGAATGCTTAATGAAGCTCTTTCGTTGTTCAAGGTCGAGAGAAGTCGTCTTCCGCCCACTGAGCGTGCTGACGTCACTCTGTGGTTCTTGGAACGATCTAAAAAACATAAGTTTCTGACAAAAGAGCGCTCTATTTGGGTAGAAATAGAGCTGAGGGTCTATCTTGCACAAAGCTTGTATGAACGTCGGGAAGCCCGGAGTGGAGAGACTGAATTCCAAACAGCGGAGGAATTGCTGGAGTGTTGGTGCAAGCTCTCGGATTATACAAAGAAGGAAACTCTGACGCCGTTTCTCGACATAAAGATCCTCAGGCTAAGATATCGTGGGAACGATGATCTCAAAGTACATTTCAATGAGTGTGCAGCTACTCGAGGTTTTGAAGGCTTGCTGTCATACATCGACGGTGGCGTGCTACCATCAAGCAACCGAAGCGGCCTACGAACTGGCGCCGGAAGATACTAGTGGTTATTATCAAGCTCAGTTCATCCGTCTTCATCAAGAACAAGAAGCATATCAAGAGATGGTGCTAGAAGATATTCGTAGTCTTTTGTTTGATCATCAGGACTTCTTCCAATACGCGGCGAGAAACGTTACGGATATTCGAAAGACATTGGAATGGCATGACAACTTCTTGGAAAGATATGCGGGATTCAACCTTCCAGATGGCCTGATGGGTATCCATCGAAACCGCAAAATTGCATATCAGCGGCTTGGAGATCCTGAAAGAATGGCGCAAGAAGACGCCGAGGTTAAGAAACTTGAAAACGCAATCCCGGAACGATTTGGAAGACTGGTCGGCGTTAGAAGGGCGAAAGCTGGCTCCACGGTTCCCTCCCAACCAAATGGGGACTCAGAAGCTGAGATGAGGTTTGCTTTGGACATCGAGGAAGACAATTTTTTTTACCGAGTGGTATCATACAATCGGCGATACCGAACCAAGGCGATATCTGGCTTTCAAGAAATTTCTTGAATGGATGATGATGGACTTGAAGACTGGCGTTATTGCCGGACATGAGGTGTTATCCATTTTAGCATTCAGGATGGTGACAAAGATTATACGTCATTAGCCCAGAAGCTTGAAGCAATCCCTCCAGATGAAGCCTTCGCCATGCTGTATCTTCAAAGCATGGGCAAGGAAGACATCCCCATCAGTCCTGACGCTTGGAAGGCACGATCCGAAGTGCTAGAAAACTGGTTGTCGCGAGATTCAGGGTTGATGAACAATAGCCGGCAATATCTCAGAGCTGTTCTCCAAGAGATCCGTAAAAATTCTGTTTGCGCGTCTGAAATGCCGCTCGACATTAAAATATCTGAATTGGAGAGATGTATGTCAATGGTCAAGGAGCTACCACCACGAGTTAAGGAGAACATAGCTCAACAGACTGCAAGTTGGCATGGTAGTATAGCTGACCATATCCATTTGCACTGTTGTCGATCCCCGGATCAATTTGGTAGTGATGGAATCGGGTCATATATTGCTAGAGCAGAGGCTGAGTGTCAATGGTCGATAACAGGGTACCAGGCAAAAGGCGAAGCAGTTTGTACAGCCATGAGGCAGCGGCTGGCTGCCGAACTCTGCGTTATGAAGATCTACTGGCTCCATCAGCGACAAGGCAAAGCTATGAACGAGACTGATGTGGAGACTATTCGGGAGAGGGGCCTTCAAAACCTAGAGCTTGCAGAGTCATTCTTCGCCTCAAAGCGTCAGGAAACAACATGGGGTAGGGATTTGGATGCTTTAGAACAGAGACAGCGAGCCACTAATGCAGAAAACTCGTGGAGAATTGCACAAATCGCTATGCAGTTGTTGAACGCTGGAAAAGTTGAGGCAAACGAGTCCAGAAAGCTTGAGATGTGGAAAGGGGTTCAACGTTCCAAGGCGCGTTCTCTTGCGACGTCCATGGGACTTGAAGGAGCCATTCCAGAATTCCTTCTCAATGATGTCTTGGCGTCTGATAAGTGCCGCTCTATGTATGAACAGATGGTTTCCTTACAAAGCCAGATTCAATTAGCACAACCCCACCGGAGGTTTGCACTACGCCACGAGCTTGATCTGCATCTGGCTGAGATGAAGAAAGACAAACTCCTCAAGGAAGTCTGTGATCTCAAAGACGGCATGCCTTTGACCCTCTCGGCCCTTGACAGTATCACTGAGGTAGCCCGTACGGCCCTGGTGCTAGTGGATTGGTACGTTGTTCCGGATTTTTTCGGCGACGGCACACTTCTGCTCCTCACAGCAAAAGCTGGGCGCGCACCCACAGTTACGACTCTGGATATCGCGACCATTGCACCCATAGATTGGGTGACTCACTATCTTGATGGCTCCATGTCTCAGCAAAGATCCAAGGACATGAGCGATTTGAACGCTCTGGTGCAACCGTTAATCGATTTAAGTGACCAGGGAGACATTCTGGTATTCTGCCCTTCGGCAGCACTACATCGAATCCCACTTCACGCCATCGAAGTTGCTGAAAACAATGCTTCGAGTCGGCAGCCGATAATATTTAGAAACCCAATTTTCTATAGCCACAGCCATTCGCTTCTTCGCATATGCTTGTGGAACGCCCAACTGGCCTCGGAGGCAAAAGTGCCTCTAAACACTCTTGTCATGAACGGAATCCCGAAGCAGACAGAAATTGAGAAATACAGCGCTGGTCGAGACTCTGCCATGCAGCTTGCAGAGCGTTTCAGCACTACTGCATCACTCGATGAATCTTCTACCAAGTCTAAATTTACAACAGAAGCACCTACCTCCAGGCTCATCCACATCCACAGTCACGTCTGGTGGGATGCCTCGGATCCACTGGCACACCACATCGACCTCAACCACGAAAAGCTGACGGCACGCGAGATTTTCCCCGTCTCTTTCCTCAAAGGTACGCACGTCAGCCTGATCGCCTGTTCAGGAGGCCGCGCAAGAGTCGGCAATGGAGACGAAGTCATGGGACTCGTGCCCGCCTTGCTGCATTCGGGAGCAAGCTCAACTGTTTCCACGCTTTGGAGCATCCCGGATACGATTGGAGCGAAATTCACGGATGCTTTCTACAAGGAATTTTTCGAGCAGCGCAATGGGTTGCTTGGTGGCGGCGGCTTCATCAACCTGGCCAAGGTATTTCAGAGCGCTGTGAAAGAGCTAGCTTTGTATGAGATGAGAGAAAGCGATGCTGCTGATCTGGAACCTATGCTCCACTGGACGAGCTTCGTGGTTCACGGCTTCTGGGATTTCTTTGTCCCTCAGACAACTACCGGGCCTTAGTGTCGACTAAGTCTCCGACGAGGACTAAACGACCGACGACTGAACGATCCAACGACCTAACGACCTAACGACCTGAGAAATACCCCATTCACCTCCCCACCCCCGATGTCTTCGATTTCCTCTCTCCTTGAATCAGCATCATACTCGACCATTATATTGCTGCTATTAACTACTCATATTACGATTACAACAACCATTTTCATTCCAATCCAAAAACAACATTTTTCACGATTCAGTGATCAACGAGACTCACAAACCTCCCTAAAGCTTAACACACTAAGAGAAGGGCAAAAAGGCTGCCTTTAGAATATCAAAAGCTCTTGTATAATTTCAGACCATACTGTCAACATCCAGCGGCAAAGAACGCGATGGTACTTTAGCAGGTCACAAAAGGTTTGTAGAGTACCCATCAAACGAATGACTAGGGTGAGCGGAAACGTGTCTCCAGTCTTCTCTAGTGTATCTCATGCACAGGTTTCTGTACACTCGAGACCCATTCATTGCTCCCTTGCCCCCCCATCCCCCAACCCCCAACCCCCAACTCCTTACCTTGAATACCCCTATCCACTCAGCCGCGTCCATTCGTCGCCAAAACCCCCTCACCTGTTACACGAAAGCCCTCCTCCCTCTAACCCCCATCCACCTTTCCCCCAACCCACTACCCAAAGCGCCCCCCATCCGCCTCCACCAAATTCCTACATACCCCCCACCTCCACAAAACCCTCGCCGCCAGCTTCAGCAACGTATTGTGGCGCTATTAATTCCGCCGTGATGCCAGTGCAGCCATGTTTTTCTCTTGCCTCGTATTCTGCTTCGATTCTGGCACGTACTTCGGCTTCTTGCTGGATGCGTTTGCGTTGGACGTGGTGTTTGAAATAGGAGAATGGCGACGACGGCGGAGATGGGGAGGCCGAGGCCGATGCCGACGCCCACGGCGATGCCTATTTATTTGTTGGCGGCTTTTGTGGTTGCTGCTGCGATTGTGAGGTTTGCAGATGAAGTCGCCTGCGGGGAAGTTACGGTGACGGTTGTGTCCTGCTGACGGGAAAACGCTGCTGCTGTTAGATATCGAATTCGCGGTTCTTCGGAAAAGGTCGAAATCTAATTTGAGAGTGGAGTTGGATCCTGCTGGTGGCTGCTGGATGCAAGCTTTGTTTAGAGCATGTAAATCTGTAAATCTGTATGTTAGGAATCTGCGGGTCAAGGGTCGTAGCATAAATGGTTTGTTTGAGGCTCACAATTGCTTAATCATGACGCAGATGGAAGGGCATCCAAGCACCCTAGGCAGGCATTGTAAAAAGTTTGGAAAGCATCATTCTTGCAGTTATTTCTTGCAGTAATCGTATTGCAGTGTCGTTTTGTTATCGTCCATGCTATTACCTAACGTCGTCTGCATGGATGCATTGTCACCGCTGCAGATCTCATTGCACTGGTTATATACTTGAGTCTGATTGGTGTCTGGGAAGCCGAAAGCACATAGGGCGATTGTTGCTTTCAGGTTATCTGCGTTGACGCAGAATTTCGTCAGAAATGGACCCAAGATTTGAGAATGTTTGGGCGTACACAACATCCACCATACATCTCCAATTTTCGTGGACGGATTGTACATGGAACTGGTCCTTTCGCAGCTAAGGCAGCTTCTAAATCTACGACCCGAGGTTGTAGAATTTGGCCCTATTACTCCCAGTCATCGCATACGATGTCCCAAGGATAAGTGCCGATATTATAACCGGTGAATGGACTGTCTCCTTTGCAAATGTCCACACAGGTTGAATTCTCATACACACAGAAAGCATCGCTATACTTTATGAGGGAACAGAGCAAATAAATGATCAACGGAAGATAGTGGACAGACATGGTGAGATGATTAGATATGAAGGAAAAAAGGGTGCACGTTGGGAGAACAGAATGGGACGAAGGAAATTTTCAGCTCGCGACTCATTATCGGCGCCTGATAATATTGATACCTTCTGGTGATAGCCAATTGGAGCGACTATTGCATGGGTGAATTTGAAACTGTGGAACATCCTTCAAGCCTGAGCGACATCGTGAGCTTTGTAATCGGTGGTGATACAAAACGTAGCGGGGCAATGCCTCGGACGAGGGTGTTCTGCTGATGAGGGTTTCTATCATGAAACACATCTTCCAAAAGGGCCAGCCTCATCCGTAGCGACTTGGAGGATTAATGTATCGTTAGTCTATCGATTTCAAATTTTTATTGTGGTACTTATTTGGGATGGCTGACGAACCGAAACAGGTCGTGATTCGCATAGGGGCGAAGAAAGATTTAAACGCTTGCTTGCAGGAAGCTGAGACGAGGGTGGATTTTCAATTTTCAACTCCGGACGTGTGAAATCCCAGAGAGGGTCAGGGATCGTTACCGTGCAGATGCTCGAAGAGTTTCCTTGGATGAGCCCGAAAATATTGATTAGTCCCACGCGGCCGCAGCACAAAGACCACCTAACAATCCTGTTCTCCCAAACATTCCAGCTTATTCCAGCTCGAGCAGGATCTTTGGAATTTGGACTCTACGAGCGCCTTCCGCTACCAAGCCTTTTGTACTCCTCATACAAGGCTTTGAAAATCGACCTGCTGGTCGAATCCATCGCAGCATTCATCGTACGCATGACTTCCGGCTGCACTACATCTAGCATAGCATAAAGCCCAGGATCCAAGGCAGTCTTCATCTCTGGCAGCAAACGCCCCTTGAGTTGGCAGGTGCAATAGTCCATAATCACATAAGGTAGGTGCTGCCCAGCTATGCTGCGCGCTTTCTTGGTCTCGTCGTTGAGTTCTTGCCGCGTATTGTTTGTCCGAGGCCTAGCCACTGCTGATACAGTGGGGGAACAGAGCGTCGTAAGTAGACGGGCATATGCTGCTGCGTGAGATTTTCCCAGAGAGGCCTTACCCATTAGATGTGACTCAATTAATGGAGTTCTTATTGCGTAGGGGATGAAAAGCGGTCTTAATAGCCCTTGCAGAGCAGGGACAACTAGATGGTAACGACCACCGAGCTTCTTGCGGTGAGCTGCAAGCAGTGTGCCAAATAGCCGGCACAAGCCTAGGTAAATTATGCCAGTGTACTTTCCACATGTAGCAGATTCTAAACGAGAAGATACGACTGCCATGGCGGTGAGTGTGTTGTCGACATTCCACTGGGAAATAGTTTGAGGCTTGTGAAAAATAAATCAGCGGAATTTTTATTGTGTCAGAAGCGTTGTTACTCACCTGCTTTTGCAGTAGCATTTGCATACATTGCATCGTCAATATACAACTACCGAGTCCTACTCGCCGTGACAGTTCAATGCAGAGAGCGTTGAATACTCGAGACAATACCACGGTGGCCTGCCCAGCTTGTTGAGTTGGGTCTAATCGAATTAGCATTTACAAAGGCTTTCCATGGCTAGATTACCTTTATACGTGAAAACGAGGTTTTGCAGCAATAGCAAGTTGTTGGTGTCCAGAGGTCCATATTCTTCCGTACTGGTGAAAGCCATTAGAGATTTCACTTGTGCTTCGGGCTTAAATTTCGATCTCGCATCGCTGAAGCTTTTCAAAAATTGTCTCTTTCCCCGCAAGGATTGTACTGGATTCGTTAGCAGGGTTGCAAAAAATCGTAGAAAGTTCTTACAGCTATTAAGCGATTTCTTTGCAATCGGAAGCTGGTGATCGAGCTCGCTTCCATGCGTTTCCAGGAGAAATGCTAGTTTGGTCAAGCACATCGATAGCTGGTCTGCGCTGCTTTCCATCCCGGCAGAGCCTCTCAGCGTCCCAGAGGTTCGTAGTTCTAGTAGTTCCTTTGTAATGAGCGATAATTGGGAGGAGACTAGAGGTTAGTTATATTTGAATTATGAAGTCTTGAAGGGTACAAACCTTCAGCCAGCCTAGACCCAATACAGATGAGATCCACACTAGATATCATGCATTCAAGTATGATGCGTAGTGTCTTCCTTATCCTTGAGTCTGATATAACGCCGGAACAGTATATACCTAAATCATTACGCAGCCTTTCGAGGTGTCGCTGGCGTAAACCCGGGAGTGACTCCAAGGGTTCATTCAAGGTCTTCGGAAACTCGTTTTGGTGATGCAAGTAGAAGTCCAAGGAAGCTGTCACCAACACTGCCGAGGCGCATCCACCGTGGGGCTTAGTTTCCCTGTTGACCTCTTGAGCGATACAACGATAGAAATCTGTAAGATAATTGACGCTATTTCTCTCTCTTAATTTTAACATTTGGTATCTTCAAGACGTTAGTAATAGTAAAAATAACCGACAGATTAGCACAGTATACTTCAGTATCTGTTGAGTAAGCTGCTTGAGTCCACTCAAAGCTGCAAGGTGGAGTTCTGAGGGATTGTCGTCCAGATTATGTGCAAGGCTTACTAGGAATGCTCCACCTGTATTCTCTTTTCTAAGCGGTTCTTCTTCTGACAGCTCATTTAGCTTGTTCAAAACATCAATAGAATTGCTTGGAATTGCTATAAGTTTGAGTATAAGGCTAATAGTTCTGACCGTGGTCACGGTATCATGATTCGTTTTCATAGTTTCCCGAAGTAGGTGATTAGACATTGTACTCCTTTCTTCGCGATCGAAGGCATGCACAGGTATACACTGGAGGCTTTCAAGGGCTAGCCGATGTCTCATCTTGCTAGAAAGTTTGTCGGACACCCTGGCGTGGTGAGAGTTTAAGTATTCTGAGATGAGCAGTTTCCGGTAACAACCTATACAAATCATTCGGCGATCCTCCAAAGACGCTCCAGAGTATCATACCTGCCGCTAAAGCATTTTCACTCAACAGGTTGGAACGGAGCAGCCTCTGCCACATCTTTAGATAATTAATATCGTTGGATATCGTTGGTCCACCACGCTGTTCATTAGACACTAGTTGCCAAGCAGCTCCATGGAAGAGTTGCTGGAAGAAGCGATGCTTTGTCTCATAGTCGAGGCACCTGTTTTGTGATCAGATTAAAGTCAAGACTTTTTTCAGTCAAACTAACTGTAACGCTTCTGGCGAGAAAAGCACTTGCGCTTGACAACCCATTATAAGGATCTTTGGAGACTCAACCCCATTGCTTCTGCCGTTCCATTGTGGAGCGGAACAGCTTCGACGGGATATCACCATATCTTCTGGAATCAGGAAATCGTCCAAGATCTTTTGATGGTTCAAGACGGTTTCGACTGCCCGTCTGATCGTTTGACAGGGCGGATTTTGTAGCATTTCGGTTCCAGATTTCTCAAGCGTCGCGAAGCTCAGAATGTAATAGAAAGCGTGGAGTTCTTCTGCGAAGTTGCACTTGGAGGTATCATAATCTACAAGTTTTAGAGCCCTGCGTATAACATGATCCTCTGCATATTTATAATGTGGTGCTGCATGCGGTATGGACCAACGTATGTTGATCGTTGTCAGTATTCTCCAGACTCTCCACATCTTCGGTATATTGGTAAATCTGTCATTTAAGGCAAGATTCAGAAGAGAGGTGTATATGGGTTGAACGGTTTCCATTACATCCTCAACAATTGCGTCGCTCGTGCATCCACTGATGGCACAGTCCAGGATCACTAGCGAAGCCAGTGGTCTTACGGTCTCGCTTGACACAATTGTAGTGAGATCAGCCTGCGCTCCTAGTAAAACTTGTCTGAGTTGTCCCGTTGTTAATGCAGATTTGATGAAACCTGCGACTGTTTGAGAAAGGTGGTTGTCTTCCCATATGCTTGTTTTCATGGCTTGATCTTCCAGCCGCTCGTGATAACATGTGAGCTCTTTCCCCCAATGATCGATGAAGCGAGGCAGGTCTCGCGCATGCACGAAAGCCTGCACCAGCGGTATCACAACGCCGACAATTATGTTACTATGTTCGTGGCTGTCATCCATGGTTACCTCAAACCTCATCTCCGTAACCTTTGTAAGTAAAGTGGTCAAGAACTTGTTAGGTTGCCGTGGCGAAGACAGTCTGATGAAAACATCTGGATTTAACTTAAGCACTAAACTGACAAAATCCCAACTAACAATGTCAGGCTCGGTACTTTTCGAAAACAAGCCTGAAAATCTAGATAGGAGTGTCTCCAGCATACTGATGTCTAACAGGACGTTATGATCAAGAGCCTCATGCAGCATTGACTTAATGGTACGCATTAATGGATCGGTTGAACTGGGTGACAATGGAGGCATTGCGCAAGCGCTTCCAACTAGTAGTCTGAATAAGCTCTGCAGCCATGGATTCTCAGCGGTGCGCTGTTTCGGTGTCTCTCGAGGGATGCACCTAATGGCAACACTGTAAAATACTGCAGCTAAAGAGACATCTCGTGCTTCACGCAATGATGTGGTTTTAGCAAGGGGAGCCAATAAATCGTTATACAAAGTTGATTTGGTTTCTTCATCGTCTCCCGCCCTTGACCGTTTCATGCTTAAGAACGAGGCGCGAGCTGGGGAGATGATATACTTCACCAGCAGCGTATCCAAGGACTGTGCAGGATTCCCAATCTTGGACCACGAAGGAGACAATATTTGACATGTGAGTAGGAGTTGCAGAAGCGGCAACAAAGAATGCATAGAGAATGCACGCTAACAGATCTCTTTAGTAACAGGACATACATAGTCTGTCAATTCAAGTTACGTACGAAGTCTGAATGGCCGGCCGGATCGTCTTTCCCGTCTGTGCGAATGTTCCATAGCGCAAGCATTGGACTTATACATCCATCAAGCATTTCTGCTGAAGGTTCATCAGATCCTCGTATTATTACATCAGTGACAGTAAAAGAGCTTCCCAGAATCGCAGCAGCATCTTGTGGAGAGCTTCTCAACGAAGCCTTCATATACTCCACACAGAAACCTCGCGATCCGTCAGGTAGATCCCTTGTTAAAGCCTCCGTCTCTCTGATAGCGCTGCAGATAGATTTGTACAAAGCCTTAATATTAGGGTCAACTGTTTGGGATGGCTCGCTCGGAGAGGCTGCTGTGAACTCTCGCTTTCTTTTCTTCGACCTTTGTGGCGCTTCGACAGGAGATGCCTCAAGCGTGGCTGAGCTTGACTCAGCAGTGACTGAGACATCCTCACGCTCCTGTGGGCTAGATTCCTTCTCTTGATCAACTTTCTGCTGGAGCCACTGAAGTGTGTTGGTAATTATGACCATAAATTTGTAGGTATTGAGCAAACGAGCTGTATTAGCCAATGGTATCTGGATAGCCAGCACTCGAAAGAGAAGCCAAGCTCTGAAATCAATGCATGGACTTAGGCCAATCAGTAATATATCAGATGTTTGAGAAGCGGCTCCGCACCTGTCTAAGTGGATATCATCCGACTGAATTTTTTTTAGCAGCCATCTCAATGCCCACTCTTCCCTTAGTCCATATGGGGTTGTTTTTTGCTGCTCTTGTTGATCCAAAGATGAAGTTTGGTTCTTCGCGTCTATCTGTATGCCTAAAATTTCACAAATATCGAGGATTTGCGTCTGGAACGGTTCATTGCTATTGTCTAGAGAAAGTATGCTTCGTTGGATAATCTGACTTTTTGAGGACTTCAAGATGTTGTTAGCAACTTAGAAACGTGTAGACCATGGAGAATTTGCTGGCAACATACCTGGTTCTTCAAGGCCATGCCGAGCCTTAACATGAGCCTGTGGTTGCTCTACCGAAATGATATCTGTCAGACGTACCTTCGATATGAGGACTGTGATTGGCTGAATAACGGGCATCAAAGTTGATCCGGTTCCGCGCCGACAGAGCTCGGGTTTTCTACCAACACGGTTATCGACACCACCTATCGATGCACAAGTTTTCGTCCATAATAGAGTAAGACTGGCCAGCTATTCAATTGGATTCCACTGACTTTCCAGCCCCTAGATACCTCCACAATGGCTGATACGCCTCCATCTACCCCTTCTATACCGCCCGCGCGATCCTCCAGACCTGTCAGCGAGGCATTGCTCAACGAGAAGGTACATTATTCTCACCTTGATCATTGCTGCCAAATCCTGCATGCTTCTTGAGCGTCGAGTGTCAATGCACGTATATATCGTTACTACCTGATATTCTTTTGATTGCGATCTCCCTGTAATGTTGTGGCTAACGACCATATAATCACAGTGGGACCACGCCCTTTCCTCCTTCCTCATCCGCTCATCCCTTGGTCTCTCCTTTGGGGTGGTTTTTTCAGTCCTCCTCTTCAAGCGGAGAGCATGGCCCGCCTGGGTTGGGCTCGGTTTTGGGGCAGGAAGAGCTTGGGAGGAAGCAGATGGTAAGAATGACGTGCAGGAAGCTCGTATGAGAGACTCAGCTAAACATGCTACAGCTACGTTTAAAAGGGGAGGCGCCGCGACGGGGAGGGAGGGTCTGAGACTGGTGCGGACGTGAGGGACGAGGGGAGTGTTGGCGGAAAGCACTCCGATTATACTTGTTCCTTTGATAGTTCAATTGACACCTCTGTGGACGTCTGTACATTATGTACTTCATCATACACAAGCTCTATAAGAACGAATATGATACAAGATGAGATTTTTTTTTTCAATTTGCTATTGGAAGGCAGACATCAAGATTTGAAGTTCTCTGAGGACTTCAGGTATGAGCCTCGAAGCTGAGAATGTCTCCAGCCCTTTTGATAGCGGTTCCTCTCTCCACCCATCGGACGTGTTGGAGCTCTAGCGCAACGCTTCTTTCTGTCGTCAAAATATTAGATATTTTCGCAAGACATGGTATACGGCTCCGAATAAATCTAATCGCCCAAAATTCTGTTCGCCTCCAACGCATCTTGTAATAAGAAACCAATCCATGGGTATAGTTGCGACGTTAGCCGCATGTCCTCGGTCATCAATGACCAGCCCCAGCAACGCCCAAAATGCTAATCTTTGACCTGATTCCTTTCTTCCACAACATATCTTTCACTAATCGCCACCACTTAGCAGCATCAGTACTCCGTTCAACTCTCCCACAACCTTCTCTTCAAGTCGATTGTCCGCACCACTTCCAGGTCGTAACGGCTGTTGTCGCGCCCATGCTTCCTCCTTTTCACTTGTTGGCACAATTTTATCTCGCAGTGAAGCGCGCCGTTGCATCCAATTCTCTATGTCTTCCTTGATTTGAGCTCTATCCCATTTTGGCTCTGATATATCAGTGGCAATGATACCTGCACTTGCACCTGCTTCTCGAAATGTGTCAAGAACGGTACTTACAACTGCCAGTGTCTGAGCTTCCGAAACCATGCTCAATGTGATGAAACCTGCCGCTGGATCGGTGGGTGACGGGCCTTTGCCGTCAAAATTACTGGATGCGCGAGCTAGCTGTCCTGGAAAGCTGTTCAAAGCAGTCGATATCTCCACTGCTATAGGTGCCCCTACAGCATGTAGCAAATTAAGGTACAGTGGTAGGATACCACGAGACCAGATACTGAACATTCTTACTGGAGTGTCAAAAGGGCCCATACCTCGGGCCTGACGCAAATTTTGCACAAGATTTGTGTTCGAGATGTGAATTAGCAACCCTTCAACAGCCAAAGATTCCGCTAAAGCGGGTATGCTTGACAGCTCAAGTAGAAAGAAGATACTGAGCTCACCAAAAATGGGATCGCCATTTGTGGCAAGCTGGTCAGACCATGAAAGTAGAGCGCTCGCGCACCGAGCTGTTTGATGCTCAGAGAATTGCGAGATTAGCTGCGTGGTGTGCCTATCGATGCCTGGTACTGAAAGAAGTGTTCGCAGTATCGCAGTAATAAGCGCGAAATCAGCGGGGAGTACGCGAGAGGTATTTTCGTGCAGCGCTGTCGTCAGCGAGCGGAATCCTCGAGCGACAATTGTGCCGAGTATTTCAAGAGCTATCTTCAACGTCTCGGGCGAAGCTGAAGCTGCAGGTTGTACAGATCTGCCCTCTGAGCCAGATGCCTGCAACGAATCCGAACCACGTGAAGATGTGTCTGATGTGTGGGCTCGAAGAGCAAGCAAGAGAATTTTCAGTAGCGTCCTATAGTACTCGGCACCCTCACCATCTATGCTAGACCCAATGTCGGTGGAATATAATCGTACGGTATCCCAGGCCTTTGGCAAGATGTTTTTCACCTCTGATGCTGGGGCCTTGACCTCAATCAGCCGCTGTAGGAGTGTGAAAGCAAGCTCCATGCGCGCTTGGCTCAATCTTTCGAAAACGGCTTCTGGTAAAGACATATCGACATTTGATTCCAAGCAGTTTATGACGATCATTGCCATGGACCTCTGAAACTTCGCCTCCGTTTCCAAAGCTCTGCTCAATTCAATTGCCAGAAATTTCCAGCTATGGAGCAAATTCTAAGATGCCATTAGCCTAGATTCCAAGACCGCAAGCACAACTGTACAAACCATCTGTGATTCTACCAACGACAGATTGAGGTTCGCTCTTACTAGCTCCTCGGCAAACCCCTGATTCCGTCGCCCAGCCCATGCAGGATTGAAACTAAACATTATGTTTGCAAGACCGAGATCGTAAAAGAATGAGTCCCCAAGTAGCGGTCGCTCCAGAGATGTCCGCTTGAGATTTAGTAGGCTGCAAGCTGGAAATTTTGATTCGAAGTTCTGGCGTAGATTACCTTGCAGAGATGCGTTGTAGCACGGGGTAGAAACGGCGTTACGGATGAAATAGGAGATCTTTGGTGTAAGCTTCTTTGCAAATGAAGGATCGCCGGTTTGTCGAGTATGATGTACGTACATCGCAAAGATGTCGAGAATGGAAGAATATATTTGGGTCGTGCTGTACTCTGTTACTTTGTCCTTCGTTGAGCCGGGACTTGGCTCCAGTCCCCCTATATAATCCAGCATTGTGGTAAGAAAATGAGGGTGTTGCTCCATAGTCACCAGGACCCAAGGCCAGGCGTCCGCAGCAAGGGATACGAATTCAAGCATGGCTATAGCTCTTTGAGGCTGTAACTTCCCGATATTGGACAAACCATCGAGGGCGATCTTCAGAATTGGCCGGCTCCGTCTGGATGTCGCACCATCTGTTGCTTTGGGATTCTTAAGCGAGTCCCGAGGCGTGTTGCCTGTCAGGACAAAGATGGCAAGCCATTGCTGACGTTTGCTCACAATGGCCGAGAGAAACCGCCAGACCTCAACCGATAAGTGTTCATTACCGACAGGTTGGTCAATAGAAGACAGCACTTCTAGAAAATGACTCGCCGTTTCTTGGCCGAGATGACCTAGTAGAGAAGGTGGTTGGTTGTTCTTTGTAGCTGCACAACATATCAAAGCATGGAAGAGGTTAGCGACTGGAGATCTGAAATTTTCATCAGCAGCGTAGACGCTGGCCAGAATTGGAGAAGCTCTAAAAAGCTGTTCCTCTAGGTGCGATGGTGGGTTTTGAAGCAGCCGGTTCACCTCAATCAATGTGGTAGCAAGGGTAACAGCAGCTCTTACTTGAGAGGTCCACGATTGCAAGCTTCGGGTGGATAGGCTGGTATCTGAAGTCGACATGCCGTCGGAAAATATTTCCAGTAGTGGATGGACGGAGAGGTCGTTACTTGATGTTGACAAGAACACGTCCACGATGTACTCTGCAGCTGGCGCCAGCGGTTCGACCAGCTTGTTGGAGATGTTCGGATCATCGTCGACAGCAAAGCTATACTTCAGTATGTTGCTGAAGACTGTACATATAAAGGTGTTGATCTCTAATCGTTCTTCTGGTGCTGCAAATCTCCAATTCTTGGTGCTTTCGAATACATCTACCATGATCCGTTGAAGGCTCAAAAGAACCTTCTTCATTGCAGTCTGTGATATACCACTACTTAGCGTGAAGTGGCTGGAGAAGCGTGTAATAGCTTTCGTAGGGGTTTTGCGAGCGACTGCATGTCCAATGGCATCCTCGACAAGTGCATCAAAGACTCGTATGCAACCCAGGACGAATTCGTAGCGCCCGGTGACCATTTCCGTTGATGCAATCACCGCACTGATCTTACTTTCGCCTCCGCTAATGCCTAATAGACTACTTCTTCCAAGGAAAGGCCACACACGGTCGGGCATTACCGGCAGAAGCGCATGTGTGAATTGGATACATCGCACGAGAATATCGACGGATCCGTCCTCTTCAGACACATTACGATGTCTCTGCAATTCGTTTTCGAAGATCTCGAAGACAACTGAGATTACATCCTGATTACGATCCAGTCCATCGCTGGCTTTTTCTAAAATCTTTCGCGCAGCCTCCTGGACAGTGAGGGGTCCCTGCTTCGCCGAAGTACTCTTGACAGTAGTAGAAATCATGACACTCATCAAGTCAATGATCTCTGCAACTACCTCTCGTGACAGCGTGATGTCCGAGTACCCGTCCGAAATATCGCTGACAGCCAACGAAAGCTGGAGTATTTTGCCCATGTACGCCACGCCAGAGTACTCGTAATGCCACATGACCACAGGGGGTCTTGTTTCCGAAAGAATACGTCCAACTGTTCCGCTAGGTAGTTCTAGAGCATCTGATGGTACAGCACATGCCGTCGAGGCACGCAACCTCTTGCTGGGCCGGGACGCTGCTGGGTCTGGGCCGATGAAGCTGAGGCTGTCTATCAGCTCCACATAGTTGACCTCCTCGTCCTCTCTGATAGTTTTGTAGCCAACAAAACCAGCAGGCAGCATAATCGTGATCTCGTCAACTTCGTCAATTAAAGGCCAAATTGCAGGCAATCCTTCATCATCGTTGGCATTACAAACAGCCAGTGCCCGACAGAGCTTCAGAAAAGGTAGTGTTTCGTATGGGAAGCGAGACAAAGCTGTCCCGAATAATCTTTGCATGAGTCTGTCATCTTTGAGAAAGACTAACGCAGGTTCGGCGTCACCAAGCTCTATTGGTCGCTCCAAAACATCCCAATAACGCTCAGAACCAGTCAAGACTGCTAACGCAGCAATTAGCAGCGCTGGCTGGTATTCAACTAAGCCTAGGACGGCCTGGATCAAGTCGAGAAGAACCCGGCGCATTCTGAGCCCAGATTGTCCGTTATGTTCTGATCCGAAAGGGGTGCAGTAGTCGACCGCTAAAGCCGTGAGTATATTGAATACCCCATTTACATCAACAGCACGTTCGGCAAGATAAGCAATCGGGTCTACATCCAGAGCGGTCAGCATTACTCTTTCAAGCAGTTCCTCTAAGAAGGACAACTGGGGTGATGTGTCACTACTGGTCGACGATCGACTCCTGTAGGACGACTGCTCCGAACCCTCGTTATCAGACTCAATTACACTGAATCTCTCAGATGCACGGTCGGACTGTCGGATCTCCCTCTTCTCTTTGATCTGAAGAGCATACCCTCTCAGTGTTTGTAGGATTATACCCCAAGCGAGGACCGCAGGACTAGCGGTTATGGGGCAAGCGTCTGCCGCAGCAATCAATGTATCTTGCACTTCGCTAATTACAGCTGGATTGAGGATGTATGGAGCATTATCAGTAGATTCTGGGGCTGCCGTACCCGCAGCAGAGATTTCCGAAAGTAGTGCGAGCGCCGATGGAAGTCTGAAGATTGCGAGTGAGACAAGTGCAACGAGTGATTGAAGTGGTAGATCGTATGTATCATGAAGCGCACGAAATGGCTATGCAACGTCAGCGGCTATCCCTATTATTCACTCGGCCAAAACTTACTGGCTCGAAGACCTCAAAAAAGGCGTATCGATTCATGAAACTGAACCACGAAAGAAATGCATCAGATCTAGTAAGCTTTGTCGACGAGTCCAGCAGCACCAAGATAGTTTCCATGATATGGATCATTTCGAGTATTTGGTTACTTGCCCAAGCGGCCTCCATGTCCTCCTGCAGGCCTTGATCCTTGAACCATCCAGTGCCCTGCTCCAAACCCGTAGCTCGAGTCTGTAGAGCATCTACAGCGCTGACAATGTGATTTTTGCCGCCTTTTGAAGAAACACTATCGGCCTTCCAATCCGCTAATATCGCATCTCCAATTTCTTGTACCCAGTCGAGACTCGCCACTGCTTTGTCCTTTGGTCGCTCCCTACCCTTGTGACTAGCCTGACATCGCGCCCTTGAGGCGACATATTCACTCGTCTTGATTATGTACCGGCGCTCGGACAGGTAAACTTTAAGGAGCCGTTTCTGGCGTGATTGTAAACTGTCGAAAGTACCTGGATCACTTTCTTCTAATCTTGAGGACTTGACCAGGACCGAAGACCGCGGGCTAGGTCGCGTAGTTTGTAGACTGCCACTTCTTCCCGTGATGTTTTTTTGCGCTAATTCATCCGCGGTATTTTCTTGTAGTAGTTGAACACAGGATCTCATCTGCCATTCAAGCATTGCAATCCTGAGGGCGGCCATCTCGTCGATACTTGTCTCTTTGCTGAGCCATATTGTGTCATCTTTGAGCTGCTTGACATCATATTGACCATCGTTCGAAGGCGGGACGTTAATAGCGGAAGTTTTTGTCTCAAAGCTCGATTTGGTTTGGGAAGTTGAAGGGGAAAAGGGGGAGAACGAGCGGACCAGTAGGTCAAGAGTATGGGAGTCGATCAGATGCCTTCTCAAGGAGCTGTCGGCTGACTGGTCATCGAGCTGCGACAGGCCTGTGAAAGCTGCCTTCCATGATCTGGGAAGTCATAAGCCGTTGTACCACATACTTAGACTTTACTCACATTAATTGATGTTCCCCGCTCAAGCACCTGTCAAGAGGGGGGAAGTAACAAGATTCTCCAATTGGTGCCATTAAGGCATCACTGAGCTGTCTAACACGATACCTTACTGGGAGCGTAGAAGTAGGGTTTAGGTTAGGAAACGCGAGATTCGTTTCTGTAAGATTCCGCTAGCGCGTCAGCGTCAGCTTACAATAGGAACCTAATATTCAGCAGTGAATCATCCAGCACACAGCGCTTTCCACATTTCCAAAACACCTCTGCTGATCTGGCTAATACTAATGCTCAACGATCCCACATCTACCATAGCTATCTAACTCACTCTAGTCTGTGGATAATGGTATTGGAAGCCCGCGCCCTGATCATAGACATCCTTAATTCCCAGTAATTGTGCCCTTTGAAATCACATCTAATCAAGACAATCGACAAGCTGAAGGCTTGCCAACTAAGATTTTGAGCCTAAGGTAACGCTGAATCGCCTTGTCAAGCCTTGAAACAGCAAGCCTTCTACGATTTTGGGGAAAGTTGACTGATTCTTGAGAATGGCGCCATCCAATCTTATTGATCACTCTCCAAACCACCCAGAGGCGGCACCGCCAATACCAAGCGCGTCCAACTTGATACTTGTTGACAACTATGATTCTTTTACTTGGAATGTATATCAATATCTAGTCCTGGAGGAGGCTTCGGTCACTGTATACCGCAACGATGAAATTTCTGTTGATGAACTAGAAGCACTAAATCCTACTCAACTTGTGGTAAGTCCTGGGCCTGGACACCCAGATACAGATGCAGGAATAAGTATCGAAGTAATCCAAAGATTTGCGGGGAAAATACCAATTCTAGGAGTCTGTATGGGAGAGTAAGTCATGCCGTTCATATCGATTGTCGAGTATCTTGAAGCTGATTGACATCCTAGACAATGTATATTTTCTGCCTTTGGCGGTAAGGTGGAGGTGACGGGCGAGATTCTGCATGGAAAAACTTCTCCCCTACGCCACGACTCTAAAGGGTTATATGCAGGTCTTCCTCAAGATCTACCAGTGACGCGCTATCACTCGCTATCAGCTACGCACCCCAGCCTTCCTGAATGTCTCGAAGTCACATCTTGGATTGCGAGTGGTCCGGATGGCGGCAAAGGCATCATCATGGGCGTCCGTCATAAAGATCTTCTTGTTGAAGGAGTCCAATTCCATCCCGAGAGTATACTGACTGCCGAGGGAAGAACAATGCTAAAGAATTTTCTGAATATGAGGGGTGGCTCCTGGGCCGAGAATGACCGTTTACAAGAGCAACAAAAAGCGCCGACACTCCTGAATGGTGTCAATGACATTAATGGCACGAATGGCAGTCCTATGCCACATTGGGTATCCCCGACAGATGCCAAACCGAAACAAAATGAGTCGATGTTAGATAAGATCTACAGGCATAGAAAGATTGCAGTTGAAGCACAAAAGCTTATTCCTTCTCAACGGCTTCATGATTTGCAATCATCGTATGATTTGAAACTTGCGCCCGCCCAGATCTGTTTTCCAGACAGGTTAAGAGTCTCACCATATCAACTCTCGCTGCTAGCTGAGATTAAGCGAGCTTCGCCGTCAAAAGGTGATATTTCGTTAGAGACCTGTGCTCCTGCACAGGCGAGGAAGTACGCTTTGGCTGGCGCTAGCGCAATCTCAGTGCTCACAGAACCCGAGTGGTTCAAAGGAAGCATCGAAGATCTGCGAGCGGTAAGACAAAGCCTTGAAGGTATGCCGAACCGGCCGGCTGTCTTACGCAAAGAATTTATCTTTGATAAGTACCAGATCCTTGAGGCGAGGCTGGCAGGAGCGGATACAGTATTGCTAATTGTGAAGATGCTTGAAAAAAGCACTCTTCGGACGTTGTACTGTTACTCGCAAAGTCTTGGTATGGAACCCTTGGTTGAAGTCAATACTGTCGAAGAGATGGAGATTGCCACCAGCCTTGGAGCTCGAGTCATTGGGGTCAACAATCGCAATTTGACTAATTTTGAAGTCGATCTCGATACGACCACACGTTTGATGGAAAAGGTACAGGACGGGACAGTTGTCTGTGCTTTAAGTGGAATATCCGGTCCAAACGACCTCAAAGCGTACAAACAGAATGGAGTTGGTGCCGTTCTAGTTGGGGAAGCTCTAATGCGTGCTACCGATACTGCTGCGTTCACTAATGACCTCCTTGGGGGCGTAGAGACAGTCTCTAACAGCCTCGATAAACAAGATATTTTGGTCAAGATATGTGGTACACGAACGCCAGAAGCTGCCAAGGCCGCGATCGAGACAGGGGCGGATCTCATTGGTATAATATTAGTCGAAGGGAAGCGCTATGTGTCTCGAGATACTGCTCTTTCGATATCAAAGACAGTGCATGAGACTGCAAAGCCATCGATGAGAGATGACACAGAGCCTAGCCCTAATCTCCTGCCAGGAGCGACCGAATACTTTGATCATACATCTAATTTCTTCCGTCGAGCAGACAGGGCTCTCATCATTGGTGTATTCAAGAATCAACCGCTGTCCTATGTTCTTGCCCAGCAAAAGCTGCTGGATCTTGATGCTGTCCAGCTTCATGGTTCCGAACCCATTGAATGGGCGTCTCTCATACCAGTACCTGTGATTCATCGCTTCGGGCCTAATGATGCAGAGCTTGGTCGCAGAGGGTACCATGCCCTTCCACTACTTGACTCTGCAGCTGGTGGAACAGGAAAGATGCTGGACTTGGCTGCAGTTCAAACAGCCTTGGACTCGGACCCTGGCCTAAGCATAATCTTAGCGGGTGGACTGAAGCCGGAGAACGTGGGGAGTGTGTTGGAGCAGCTTCGTGGTCACGGTTCGAGAGTGGTCGCTGTTGATGTCAGTAGTGGAGTGGAGAAAGACGGTGCACAGAGCCTAGAAAGGATCAGAGATTTTGTGAGGGCGGCGAAACATGCGAAAGGGGAACGATGATATGGTGTGTCTTTTTGCATGTTCATTGGGACTGGAAATATACTCACTTGGCCTTTCGTATATCTTTTCATCGTCATTCGACATCTCACATACCCCCAATAAGCAACTCTGAAAGGCAGCTATCAAGATTTATTATAGGCAAATGTCCAACTCCTTGACTGAACCAACTCGTTTTATCTGCACAATTGAGATACTCATCAGGGTTCAGAAGCGCAGAGCGCGGTCCCGATATTTCACTCCATCTGATGATGCAATGCGGAATCATCCTGTGCCTTGGACCTAAATGTGAGCATTGCGATGGCAAATTTGGCGGAGTCGAGAACCTCACCTCCAAAAGAAACTTGACGCGCATTCATCGATTAGTCTAACCCTTCGTCCCAGCCGGCTCTATGTCCGATGAACTTCCCTTCAACATCGTTACCACTACCACATCCATTGAACATCAAGCCGTCAATCCAACCTCAGTACCGACCTCCTAGCCCATAGATCTCGACCTCAAAACTCGTCGTGTGCATCTAGCCGGCCAGATCTCCTACAACTCAGATCGCAGTCGTTCGGTCCTACGACATCCGTCGTTTACAGTGAACTTTACGTCTACTCTTTTCTCGCTTTTTTGTCACTCCGACACTACCTTTTCCCTTAGTGGAAAACTTCACGTCTTCATAAGTTCAACCTTTAAGGACTTATCAACATAAACTTTGCTTCCCCTTACGCTTACAAAACCTCTTGAGCAGTTATTATCAGAGTTACCTCTACTTCTCTTCTTGTTTATCTAATACTACCTGCCGACATGAAGAACCCGCTCAAGCGTTTCACAATTGCAATCACTGGAGATTTTGGCGAGACACGCACGCACGACAAGATGAGACAATGGATAGAGGCCAACGGCGGTACCTTTGCGCCTAAGATCTCCGCCGAGGTTACGCATTTGGTCTGTAGCAAGGAGCATTACAAGAAGTCGGTCACAATGGGTACGTATGCTTACTGGTTTCGAAAGCTTATTACTCACACTTATGCCTTACCAGTTCAGCAAGCCCGCGCAATCAAAAGCCTGAAAATTGTCACTTTCGACTGGCTGGAAGATAGCCTGATGAAAGGATCTCGGAAAGGGGAGAAGCCCTACTTGCTGAGCCGTCAAGTCAAGATCGACGCCAAAGCCAAGGCCGAGAAGAAGGTGGTCAGAAAAGAGAATATCCAGAAAGGCTGTAAGCTTCTCTCCAAACACTCTATTCTGTCATCAAGGAAGCCGCTGACCGTCCCGAAGTAGAAACCTTTGAGAAATCCTGCCGCGATTTCCAAGACGCAATGCACTCCGGTACTCACCACTTCCCCTTCCCAACCACTCATCCAAACCCATCACTAACCTCCCCGCTCCCAAGACGGCTACCACATCTACCGCGACCATACAAACTTCCTCTATGACATCACCCTAGCCCGCATTGACCTCCTCACCAACAGAAATGAACGCTACTCCCTAAAAGTACCTCCCCCCCTCCCCCTCGCCGCCCTTCTTTCAACCCTTATTCTAAAACCAAGCTTACCCCCCCATAGCTCCACGAATCCCACACCATCCCCCACCTCTACGCCACCTACATCCGCTACAGCGGCCCCGGCTCGCAAGCCACGCAGGTGCTCGCGCCGCTAGGCAGCGCTTTCGAGACGGCCATGGAGGCGTTCAAGCGGTTTTTCAAGGTCAAGACGAGGAGGGAGTGGGAGGAGAGGAAGGCGTGGGGGGGCGTGGATGGGTGCTTTGTCTATACGGCGCCGAAGGCAGGGGAGCCGGCAGGGGAAGTGGAGACGAGTTATGGATTCGGGGACCTGGCGGCTCGTGGGTCCCGTGCTGGTATGTATGGGGCTGCGATGCTGCCCACCGATGGTCTTAACGGCGGGGCGCCCAAGGGTGGTATGAATGGGTTCGTTGCTGGCGCACCTTCGCACTATACGGCCGATATCTAAGAGCCACCGTACGCCGCGGCAAAGGACTTACTCGGACGTTGGGAGGAAACCGTCCGAATCGCGTTTTTCGCTCGAAACCCTATCAAAGGGGGTTTCTACAATCACAAGCACCAACCTCCATAGCAACAAATTACATCCGTTTCCACCTGGATCTCGCATCGTACACTCCCAATCATCCACGCTTAATCCAAACATCGACTACCTGCCCCTCGAGCCTCTTGAAACCTTTCCATGCTCAGCAGCGTCTCCAGTCCAAACAAACATCGAAAACAGCAAAAGTGCTTCTACTCACCCAACCTCCACCGCACCCCCTCCCCCATCCTCGTCGCCAGAGAACCCCGCATACCCTTCCCACCTCCATCACCTCCGCAGACCATTCCGCCAGAAAAAGCATAACCCTGTAGAGATCAATCCTCTCATCCTTTAAAACTCACCACATCCATTACCTCGGCTTTACCATCCCCCCTCAGCGCACCCTACCTACCTACGCTTCCCTCTAAGTAATGTTTTCAAATAGCAAGCACCTCCGCTCTAGTTCTCACTATAGTACTATTAGCGTAATCTATGCCATTCACATTGTTTTGAAAAGGAGCAATATGACTTTTGAAGATTGTCTTTTCTTTATAGCAGTCATCTGTCATTCGTATCAATCAATATTTTTCCCTCAAAATAACCATAATCCCAGATTGGCGAACAGGTCACATCCTCTTCTACATACTCCTTCCTCTTTTCTTCAAGGGTGCCTTTAAACGATCGGAACTGGAATTCCTTCGTGGTAATAATCAGGAGGCGAGCTCGTCGTTATGTTGCTGCCAGTGTTCAGGAGGCTGATCATGTTCTCACCGCCCTAGTACTACTTTATCACTTAACAGGAGGTTTTGGGGGTTTGGGGCAACATGGAATTTCGATCTCGTACCGTTAATCCCCCTATTTCTCTCCTCGCGGTTTATTTCTTTGATCCTAATCCTTAATCCTATGCCAAACCCGACCTAACAAACCCATCCCAACCCCCCTTTCCCACCCCCTCAATCTCACCTCAAACCCGCCTTTTCCACCACCACCACACACACACCACAGAGATCGTGCCGAGCAGCCGCGTTCCTCGTTCCCACCCACCGATCCCATCCTACAAATTTTTCCTCCTCAGAAAAAGTTTCTTCAAGGGCAGAGAGTTATTGTTTTTTTTAATAGTATATTTCTTCATTTCTACATCCGTGTGCATCGCTGTGAAAAACCAAAAGCGAATCCTTTTACATGACCTACTACACATCTCCACCGCCCAAAACCCCTCATCCTCGGCCATCGCGGTCGTTGATTCCCCATTTTCCTCATTGTCCAACACCAACCAAACCAAATCAAATCCCAGTATCGACCCATCTCGTCATCCGCCACCCATGCCAACTCCACCGGCAGACCCCCTAATCCCATCTCTATATCTCATTCCCCCCAAGTCTCGCCCCCTCGCCCCCTTTCTCTCCTCATTCAAAAATCATCAAGACCAAACCCCCCCCCACAACAAAAACATCTACTCCAACGCTGTATCCCCCCACCAAAACAACAACAACATCAACAACAACAACAACAACAACACAACAACACAACAAACTCCCTCCCTACCAATCCCACCAACATCCCCACCCCCAATCCCCATCCCCCCAAAACCTCACCCCCACACCTCCAACATCTCCACCACCCCCCTATCCAATCCCATCTAATCCCATCAAACCCCATCCAACCCCCCTTCTCGAATTTCCCTTTTCCCCCTCCTCAACCACCCCCACTCCAATTTTGCACTACTGTATATTATCCATCCACATCTCATATACATATACAAAAAAAAAAAAATCTTTTTCAAAATCCCCAAAAAAGCTAATATCGACTTTTTTTCGGCCTTGCTTTTTTTTCTTTCGTGGAAGGAGGAATATGTTCGGGGGGATGGTCGCGTTCTCTAGAGTGCCTTTTCATCTGTTCTTTTGAATCTTTGAAAAACGCTTCCTCTCTCATCAACAGCCTAAAACCCAAACATCTCCTCTCCTCACCTCAATGATACCATCGCCCCTCAGAATCACCATCGGATTTTTTTTTCATTCTACCCAACCCCCCCCTTCCTAATGGTACAAACAAACAAGCAAAAGAACCCTCACATGTAGCAAATGAAAAGGTTCGATGACATAGTTCTGGATTTTGCAGCACCAGGGGAAGCGATGACTCTGCTTCTTGTGGCGCGCTATGCTTATTTACATCCTGCTTTGTTGTTACTGTCGTTTCGTAGACCTTGCTGACTCTCCTTCATAGTAATCCCTGTAGATAACACCTAAAAGCTACTTCAATCACATGGACATTGGCATCGAGAATTCTGTGCAACCATCATGTTTGTGTTTCCGTTTCTCTAATGTCCTTCAATACTGTAGCTCGCATAGCAAGTACACCCCCCCATCTCTTATGGCTAATACAAGCCCAACTGAATCTTCCTCCACAACCCTCCTGCCTCCCTGCCATCACTGTATAGCCTAAGCCATCATCTCGTATCCATCTCTCCTCTCATAAGCATGAAAAACGCCAACTCGAAAGATTTGCCGGCAGGTCGTCCGGGATGCAAACTAGGTGCTATCCAGGACGAAACAGAATAGCCGATAGCAAGACCAGCTGTCGAGGTAGAAGTGTACACAAGGAACGTGGTTATTAATCGGTAAAATAAGTAAAGACTGTCGAAAATGTCATAGTCGTAAAGGGCATGCAGGAATTACCAGTAAACCTCTGGAATGAATTGCACTTTTAAGCTGTCAGAGTAGCGCCGTTGGGATCTACCCAAGGCGAATTGCAGAACCGTTGGGCAGCAATCAAAAGATGGAGCTCTTGCGCTTTTCAGCCTCCTGGAGCACCAGAAGAGGCATTTTGCGTCTCCCGTCCACGGCTTTGGATTCCTCAGCTTTGACCTCCACAAGCTTGCCTCCAATGGTCGCACCTTCATCACTGCTGATACTAGCAGTAGTAAATGAGGCGTTGCCGGTCGAGCTCCTGTCTCGTGAACGTTCCTTCAGCTCTTTCCGCTCAGATCCAATGGCGCCGTTGGCTGCTGCACGCAAGCTGCCTAGACTGGGCGTGCCAGACAAACTGCCGCTGCCGCTGCCGCTGCCACTACCGACGCTATCCGTGTCGTTGTCGGAAGAGACGGAGAACGTAATTTCGCACTCACTGGCAGGGGTCATGCTCCCAACACTATCGATGGAACCGCTGCCACGAGATGCACCGCGACGCTCCAAGCCTGCACGTACGAGATTGTGCACAGCACGACGACGTTGCCGGGTAGCGAAGTTTTTGCTGCCTTCGTGCTTTGCCGTTGGCTTAGCAACAAGTTCCTCCAACGATGGAGGTCCTCGAGGCTGACGGATAGGATGTTCCCCGGCACGTGCCTGTCCAGGCCCGAAAGTACCAGACATGGGAGTCTGAGGAAACCCAGCTGATCTCGGCACGCCAGTCTTCAGACCATCAAGTGGGCTAGATGCACCTGCATTGGAGCTCGGAGCGAAAGACAGTGACTTCTGGTGGCTTCGTCGGAAAGCGGTGGCGGATGGAGGCGGGAGTGGGTTCACGTCGACCGGTGGGGACGGGTTTGACTTTGGAGGAGAAATAGAGCGATAGGTACTCGGAGACTCGGTTCGATAGGCGTTGAGAGGGTCTGAGGTCTCCGCTGGCGGAGGCGAGATTTGAGCACGGAAGGTAGGCGTTAGCGGAGGTGGTGAGTGGCTAAGATCTTGGGTAGGAACAGCGGGCGGAGAAACAGCTTGGCCCTGAGCCAGGTTATCCATATAGTACGACTGCTGGCCAGTTAGGGGATTGTAGACAGAGTAGACCCCAGGCTGGTTGGCAACTGCTTGAATCACCGGCTGCAGTCCATTGATGGCTTGCTGATTGGTGTTATAATAGCCATTGTTGAGCGTCAACGGTGACTGGACGTATTGTTGTTGTTGTTGATGTTGTTGTTGTCCAATTCCCTCATTGAGATGCATCCCCTGGAACTGTCGTTGAGCTGCCGCCGTAACGTTGATAAGCTGTTGCTGGAGGCGCATCTGCTGCTGCGCAAGGTATTGATTGGTTGCAACAAGCTCTGCATAGATATCCGGGTCCATGCTGGAGTTATCATGCTCCGCAAACGGTATGGCAGGTGGTGCGAGGATTGACTGCGCACTTGCGATCATTGGCTGGGCACCAGGATACATGTGGATGTTCCCATCTCTAGTGTATCGACTTGGGTCACTCTTCGGAAAATTCCCACCAATTGCTGTCTGGGGGGCATTGTAGCTAAACTGGTTGTTCTCTTTGTTGAGATATCTGCTCTGCTGCTCAAATCCAAAGCGTTGCTGCACCTGGGTTGGCGGAGCGGAAGTGGGAAAGGTTGGAGACCTTGGAGCGGTTCTCAGTCCGGCTAGAAGGTGAGAACGACTAGTCCTTGGTGTCGGATTAAGGTTGGCTTGCTGAGTCTCATCGATGGTTGAGATGTTGCTAGGAGGAGCTACACTGAGACGCTTGATATGAGATCCCTTTCCACGGGAGGCAAATCCAGACCCAGGAACGCCGAGGCCATTTGCGAAGGAGTTGTGGTGGTTGTAAGTCATCTGAGCGAGGCCGCCAGCGTCTAGACTCATATTGACTGAAAGTGTCGTAGTGTTAACGTATGTGCAAGCGTTGAAGGGGCGGAAGAAAGTTCCGATGTTGATGTCAAGAATTCGGTAGCTGCTCGAAAATCCTATACAAGACGAGTAGCTAATGGCCTAAGCTGAGAAACGGTGTATCTAGGTAGGTGAATGAATTCAAGATGTCCTTGTTGAGGGTCCCAATTATTGATGCGACAAGCGACCAGTGTTTCTGACAGAGTGTGGTTGGACGGACTCTTGATGTGCGGGTCGTATCAGTTGTTACAAGGTGGAAGTAGACAGCAGAAGCAAGATTGCTACCGCGTAGATATGATTAAGAAACTTGATCTCTCTATTCCAAAAAGCTCAGATCAGCCAAGTGTTTGTGGGTGATTTTGTGTTGGAGAGGGCCGCTCACCTTTTTGGGGTTACACGACCAGCCGGTAGGTGAATGCGAGGAAGGAACGACGGAAGAAGCTCAACGTGATTGTGGGGTCAGAAGTGAATTACAAGTAGGCACAAGTGGCCTTTTTAAGGATTGACGATATGTGAATTCGGAAGGTGCACGATGTGGCGATGGAGGACTTGTCGTTGCGCTGCAATCCACAAGACGAGGATCTAAAATGGTCGAGATGAAGCACGGTACCTTTTCGCTCGCGACAAAGCTTTTTCGATGTGTGTGACGTGGTGCCACTTCGGACGGACACGCCTTTGGAGAAGGGGGTTTAGCGACAAGAACGGCGAAAGAACGGGATATGGAAGAACAAAGAGGTAAGATGATCAACGACAGTTGTGTGGTGATGGTGGTGATGGTGGTGATGTGGTATTATGAGATAGACAAGGTTAACAGAACCCAAGGGTATTACTGAAGGGAGAGTGGAAGTGTAAAGTGTGCAGTGAGGGGATGGAAGAGAAGCGAAAGCCACTAGCACAGCTAGTGTCAACACGACTTGGCTTGATTGGGTTTGGCGTTGTTGGTGGTACTTGGACTTCGAATCAGAATTGCTCCGGGCTTGACTTCCTCCATCTTACCAGGAAACTTGCGCCTAATCAGGGCTGGAGTTGGACGGCAAATTACTTAGGGGGTGCCCGTTGATACATGGCAATTGGCATGCCTCTCAATCCACCACTTCTCCAATTCAATTCGCTGAACCTTCACCTCTGGCAGTCCCCCACCGGTTCTTCAACCCATCACACCAAAAAGGCGGTGAAGATTGATTGCAGCCAGTGAACGACACCAGTGGTGAAAAGCTTTTCCCCCTCCATTGAGAAATCAGCACTTTCACCGAGGGGTATCTTCATATGGCGATCCTGATGATGGCCGGCAGCTGGCCATCTGTCCCGTCTGGAAGATGTTACGGCGCTTAAGCAAGGTCCTTCACACATCTTCCGCGACCAATCCCCCGTTCCCACACCATGTGGCTTTATTCCTTCCATTTGACCTCTCGGTACGCTGGAAATGGTATAGGCTTGCAGCACTCGGACGTGGGCGTGCGTGAGCCAGTCAGTCGCCACCGCCGTTGAGAAAAGTCGGCCATACAGTTCACAGTGCATGACACTCAAGGAATCCCACCAGCTTTCGAGACAATTACGTCAAACAAAGCGAAAAGTTTGTAAAGGAAGAGATCAAAGCACAAAAGGCCCAAGGTACAGAACTCATACTATACCTGAAAGAGGTTGCGCCTTGCACAATCATCTGTTACAGACCGGTCGCAAACGGCCATTTGGGGGCCTTGTGGCTCAGATGCAGGAGTCAAGAAATGTCTCGGATTTGTGACATCGCTTGTCTGCTTGCACATCCCATATTTAGACTTGAAACAGCAGCGCATTTCGATCACGTGAGCTTCTAATGTTGCTATGCGTTTCAGATTTCTTGTTAGTTTTCAGCTGACTCCCTATTTTTTGCCAAACATATGCGGCTAGCGAACTGCTGTCTTCTTTGCGCCTAACAGCAGTACCTCAGCTCAGTTTTCTTGCATGAAGAGAAATTCAAGTATCAAGTGTCACCAGGATTGCATTGGTGGCTATTTTGGGTAGAGCAGTCTGTACCTGAAGAACCGAGATCCCAGATATCAAAGCGTGTACTAGAATTAAATAACAGTCGTGCTGATTCGTTACAATAGTTTATAGCTCTCAGATCGATATGGTCATGCGATTGACAAGTCTTTCCCACACTTCAATGAAACAGCATTATCGGCTTAGATTCAATAATCTGTAAACCCATATGACCAATAGAATTGGCTGAATGGCTGTAGAGAATGGGCCAGTTTCGGCCAATTGACATTTTGCTTTGGGGGCCGTCCTGTCGAAACGTCCCTTGACACGAGATGGGGCAGCTGCCATTTCTCCATATCAACACTGTGCGCTGCGGGCACTTTACGTTAGGATGGCTTAGGTAGTAGTGGCTTTGATGACGGTATCTTAGAAGTGGCTCGATGAAAGGGTAATAGGAACAAGATGTCTACTTGCCATCGAGCTCGTTCCTTAGACTCTTTAAGTAATTGGATGAAGGAGACGTCAAATTTCTGGTGTTCAATATTAGTTGAAGTTTGAGCGCACTTACGCCAACTCAATTTCCAAGCCAGCGAGGCTCACGAAGAAGTAGTCCGAGTAGAATGACTATATGGTAAAAGGTGTCAAGTATTCAAATGTGAAGTTGGCAGAAAAAAGAGGCCCTTGCGTTGGAAACTAGGAGCAAGAAAACACAAAAAGAATCTACCCATATGGAAATTCTAAGTCATGGAGAACTCGACTCACTAGGTTCTCGCGCCAAATTCTGGATCGAAGAAGATTAGCCTTTTATATATATGTTGGTAGTGTAATCGATACCAACCTACTCGAGCCTCATACGCTTGTTTTTCATGTGCATGTTCTGTGCGGCCTCATTCGTCTTTTGAATCTACCTGGGATTCCAGAGATGGACGATACGAAACTAAGAGATAGCATGTGATCGTGCCATATTATCGCATTCCCATGATGCAAATTTCTCTAGGAAGTTGCGACTATTCAACGGTATCCTGGTTTGCGCTGGATTTGTCTATGGGTTTCTCGAGAATGGAGTTCAGTCAGGTTGTCGATCGATTCACATGCTTTGCTTTCGATACCATATCATGGACACAATTCTTGATCCTGCTTTGTTCACAATGAATCTTTTAAATAATCTACCCATTGATCTTAGCTGACTCGATTGTTTTGGATTTCCTCATTTTGCTGAGAAGGCTTCCCGAGGCTTCCTATCAGTACCGCTAGTGTGGCGCTAATATGTTTTGCTTTTCCATCAGAAAGCATCTAATCGTCTATCTCTGGGCCAATGCACGATGATAAGAAGGTGAAGCGATGGATACCAATACAGAGCGTGTTGATCCCAGATGCCTTGGAGGATTCCTTGGCTGATGGGGTTTATCGTATGGTCACTTCTCCTCTTTCTTGTTTTGCATGTTGCAAATTCTTCTGTTGCTGTCAACGAGTCTTCGCTGAACAGTAATTACTCCATATACTGTCTCGGATTGTCTGTAGATCTCTGAGATCTAACGTACGAAAATCAACGATAAATCTCTTGTCTTTGGCATCGATTATCTCTCCATCCTTGTGAGACGCTTTTTAACGCACAGAGCCCGATTTCTTTAGCCCTTTCGATCAGTTGCTGCAGTCATGGATGCCTTTACGCCGCAACAAACGGTTGAGCTGGTGTCGAGGATTGGATGCAAAAAAGCTCACATGAGGCTTGACAAGTTGTTCTTCAATTCTTTCATGGCTGGTCCTTTGCTTGGTTTCGGGTAGGTCAACCGTCTGGCAATGGTTCATAGTGCCGCAAGAAGATAACACTGACTCTTGCATGGCAACAGCTGCGCCATAGCTCTTAGTACAGAAGCTGCGCCTTGGTTTCAGGCCAATGCTCCCGGTCTGATAAGGACTATCGGGGCATTGTTCTTCCCAATTGGTCTTGTGATGATCGTCCTTGTATGAGCTATTCGTCCCAATAACCAAATCTATCGTCGGCTGACAAACCCAAGAGCGGAGCAGATTTGTTCACAAGCAATGTCATGGTACACGTAGCGTGATCAAGGCGGCGGTGAAGCGCTAATTGTTCCAGTTTATGACAACAGCTCTCCTCCACCGCCGAATCAGCGTAATCGATGTTCTCATCAACTGGGTTGTCTCTTTCCTAGGGAACCTCGCCGGCATGCTCTTCTTTGTGGCCATCATCACGGGATGTAAGTCAGCATTAAAGCGTAGCGGATGTAACAGTTGCTCAGGCGAGATATAGATGGCGGTGTCTTCGATATGGCAGTATACCGGACGGAGACCATAAACTTCGCCACAATGAAAATAGTCAACCCTCAATGGCACCAGGTCTTCCTTCGTGGTATTGGCGGTGAGACACTATCCAAGAACTCATTGATAGCCTGTCGGTTTCTAATATTCCTCTTGCACGCAGCAAACTGGCTCGTCTGCTTCGCAGGTATGTGAGCTGCTGGAGGTCAGTGTGACGGCAGGCTCAAAATCAACCTTAGTTTTTATTTCCATATCGTCACGAGAAGTCATTTCGAAGATTATAGCCATATGGCTACCAACGATGACATTTGTGGCACTGGCCCTAGACCATGTTATTGCCAACATGTTCTTTATCCCCATTGGTATTTGGAACGGAGCGCCAGGAATAACCGTCGGCCTATATATCTGGAAATCTATGATACCTGCCGTGATTGGGAATACCGTTGGGGGTGGCATCTTCGTCGCTGCCGTATATTGGTACCTGTATTTAACCGGCGAAAGCAGCGTCGAGATGGATTTCAACGTTGGGGGGCTGAACACCGCAATGGAAGTTGGGGGCCCAATGGGCCGGAAGCGATCGGGTCATCATCTGTCGATGAAGTACGCCGAGCGCAATCGGAATGTGATCCATGGAGAGGATCCAGGAAGGCTCAGTGACACCAGTCAATTACCCAATTCGAGCGGGCACATGGTTAGCGGCATTGGCAGAGAGTTGTGTGCAGATATGTACGCTAAGAGGAAAGGTGAGGCGAACGAAGAGAAGAGCGCCGGCGTGTAACGGGAACACATATATCCAATGGAATCGGTGTGAGGATGAGGCAGATCAAGCCCCCGTGAGAGTTGGAATATTAGATATAGCGTTGATTGTGGGGGGATTCGTACAACTGCTGAGGAGAAATGAGCGTGAATCATCCACGCTTATGCAAAGCATTGCCTTTCGGGAGTTGCGGCCGAGCAGGCAAGGTCGATCTCCAACATGATTGTGTACGAGTACCTATTCATGGTTATGCAAGTCATCACTCATCCACTCGCATGAAGCGGGTGTGCATGAGAGCTACTGTAGAAGGACCAGATCTCGATGAAGGCTTGGCTATGTGTTGGTTGACCATGCATGATCTTGGCACTCCCTCCACGGATACATGGCAATCCATGGGACCATGGGCTGTTTCAACCGCCCACCGGGGACCAACCAAGTTGCAACGAACTGCTCCTCGTTCTAATCGGCGATGAAACTGTTTCAACAATAAAAAGAATATAACACCGCACAACACGCGAGACTGGTACAATACTATAAAGATTAAAGCTGGGCACTCACCGATCCCAACCTAAGCTTAAGGGACTAAGGTACGGTAACTCTACTAGTACAGTAAGCTGAGTCATCGAGATACGCTGGTGACGACTGACGGAGCTAATAGTTAATCAAAAGCGGAGGCGTCGTGCTTTCCCGCCCTGGGGCATTAGTACTATGGGGTTGAACCAGATTGCCGGGCCATCCATGATTGATGACCACAGCGGCCACGTATCAAATCAATACGAAGCAACTTCACACGGAGGGGATTGTGCGGGCTCGGAGTTACCGTGTATGTCGGTATGTCGGTAGAGAGGTAGATAGAGAGACAGACAGATAGGGGCATAGCTGAAGTTGCTGTCGGTGGGATGTGAGCGTGATGATGATGATTGGGGGTGCGAGCGCCAATCAGTAAGGCTGCCTGTGCGCCAGATGATTGGTGGACGCCAGCCTCGTGCTCTCGGGGCGTACTGCACACCGTCCAGCAGCCAAGAGACAGAGGGTGAGTTGCGACTCGTCGAGAGCAAAGGGCCGACTGCTCGACGGCTGCCACCGGGACCGAATGGGGACTCCCATGATCTGAGCACAACAGTCGTGAACGGGGAACAGTACGGAATAGTTGTAAGATACTAAGACGTACGACGGTACTACGGTGATTCTTTCAGGTACGGACGGATACGAAGTGGTGAAGTCCAAACCCCCCCGATGAGAAGAAACACGTAGCCAACAGTGCCAACGCCCTGAATTTGGTACTCGCGTCCACTGTCTTGGGGTTTGGGGAGCAAATTTCATTATTGCCAATTTCGGATTCTGCACTATTACACGTCGTCATCGTCGCATCATTCTTTGTTAGATACTCGATCCCAACAATAACAGCAACAATCCGACATCCCATCCTTGATTCCTCCCAAGTACTACCATCTAGTAACAGTAAGTACTGTAAGAGGCCAGTAAAGGGTCAAGGTACCTACCTTGCCCCTTATAAGGTACCTGATCGAAAAAGGCGGTCGGTTGGTCAGCCTTACAGCCGCAACATCCTGGGTCATCCTTGTTCCTTCTAGAATCTTTTCATGGTAACAAACTCCGCAACATTTATTAGAATAGTAGTATAACACCCAAAAACGACCGGCTAATTTTACCGTCAGGAAATAAATCAAAAAAGACGTATGTTCTTTTTTCCCATCTTCGTCTCTCCCCCATACCCACTCCTTTTCCCTTTCAAACCTACCTTTCCATTCTGCTCTGCATCACACTTTTGGATACTCACCAAACATCAACACAGGCTGCAGGCGTTTGATACGATTCCCGTAGCCACTTCTGTAAATCATTGACCATCCGCCTTGCGCGCTTGAATCGCAACCGAAACCGCCGTTGGCTCGTCGCCCTACAAGTCTCTGGGCGCAGCAATTCCTTCGAAACAACACAGATCCCCCGTTGTCCAACCCCGCTCGATCCTTCATTGCTCGTTGTTGTGGCCACAACTCACGATTGCAAGCTTGCCACTTGCGTAACCGGTGTTGCCCTCGGGCCATCTTGCCCTCCGGTAGGTGACAAGATGGGGGGTACCAAACGTCAAACTTGTTAATTGTCCAACTGCGCAAACAAAAATACACACCGTCTTCGAAACGTACCCAGTGTATACTATGAAGATCTGAAGCGACCCACTTAACCGCAGTATCACGTCCCCACGATGAATCCCAGTTCGACGACATCCGCTGTCATGGCCAGTGGCGAGCCTAAGAGATGCTGGCAATCTCCCACGCTATTTGCCCCGTCCTCTCCGATACAGAAAATCGTCATCTCGGTCCCATTCACCGTCACACCTGCATCGGCCGTCACACCAAGCGGCCCCTCCACGGCGACAACTGCAAACACCTCGATGCAATCGTCACCCGAGGGCCCACGAGGTCGGAACCTACCCTATTCAAACCCGCCAACCCCGCTGCAATTACCTGAGCCCACCTTCAGTATACCTGCGTCCCCGGCCCAGAGCGCCATGTCCGAAGCTGTGACCTTGAGCAAAGGGCCCAGCCTGATGCGGAGGCTGTCAAGAGGGGCTGCCAACAGAACGAACAAGGTGATGCGTCGTCGCCCGTCTTCGAACCATGTCAGCAACCGGGATCGAAGTTCTGGTCCGGTCATTCGGCGCAGGAGCGAGAGCAAGAGCAGTGCAGACGCGGACGCCGGGGCCTTTGAGCCAAGCATCGGAGACTATGAGGAAGAGGACGACACCATTGAAGATCTTCAGCGAATCAATGGATTGGGATTCTCTGGTGACGGGATCACTTCCGAGAATGGAGGACCAATTGCAGCCGAACCGCGCACTCAGGGTGGCATTGCTCCTATAGTTCCTTCCGAACTTCGGCGGGGATTGACTCTCCTCAAGGTCACCAAGAAGAAAAAGAAGAGCTTAATCTTTACCCTCGACACGGACTCGGCGAAAGTCTCTTGGCACCCCACGGACGTATCAAAACGGTTCTACATAGACGATATCCAACAAATACGACTACAAGGCGATGCGAGAACGTATCGAGAGGAACATCAGAACTCCGCAGACCTGGACCCATATTGGTTTACCATCATCTATGCCGACCAAGACAGAGCAAAAGGGCGACCGGTAAAATCCATGCACCTCATTGCCCCCAACCAGCATGAATTCGAGCTCTGGACATCGACCCTCAACAACCTCTCCAAACACCGCCACGACCTCATGGCAGGGCTGGCGGGATCTGGACAGGACGAGAAAGTATTGAGAGGCCATTGGAAACGACAAATGTCCAAGATCTTTGGTGAAACCCCTCATCGCGAGGATGAAGAGAACCTGGATTTTGGAGGGGTGAAGAGTTTGTGCACAAGTTTGCACATACACGCCTCGGAGAACCTGATCCGTGCACAGTTCGATCGAGCAGATTCCAGTGGTACAGCAAACCTCAGCTTTCAGGAGTTCAAGGATTTTGTACGACGGCTGAAGCGACGCATGGATATCAAGGAGATCTACCAGATGATCACTGCCGACAATGGAGATGGGCTCGACCTCCAACAATATCTCGGTTTCCTCCAACATACGCAAGGTATCGACGTCGAAGCGAATCGTCCGCAGTGGGTCAGTCTCTTTACTAAGTTTGTGCGCAAGGCAGGGTCCAAGCCTACTTCCACTTCCCCGGGCACGCCGTGCATGTCGGATGAAACAACGGTGCGGATGAATTTCGAAGCTTTCTCCTCCTTCCTTTGTTCCTCGTATAACAACATCCAGACTACCAAAGCCTCTGAAGTAAGGTTCGAACGACCTCTAAACGAATACTTTATCTCCAGCTCACATAACACCTACCTTCTTGGACGGCAGGTCGCCGGAAGCTCTAGCACCGAGGCCTACATCAGAGCTTTACAGCATGCCTGCCGCTGTGTCGAGATCGATTGCTGGGACGGGCCTGATGGCCGCCCTGTCGTTATGCATGGTCGGACACTGACCAAAAGCGTTCCTTTTCAAGATTGCATCTCCGTCATTCAGAAGTACGCTTTCGTAGCGTCGCCTTATCCATTGATTCTATCCCTTGAAGTACATTGCAACGCCGAACAGCAACAGATCATGGTAGATATCATGATCAAGGAGTTTGGGGAGCGACTGATTCGCGAGCCGTACATGACGAACGTCCTTAGCCTACCTTCACCGGAAGACCTTAAATACAAGATTCTGGCAAAGGTGAAAGCAGGTGTAGATCCGAATGTTAAAAAGGATACGCCTAGAGGGCTACGCCAGCGTAGCTTCAGCTCTCCGTTCTCCCGCCCTCAAGCCCTGGATAATTCCGCGATACCCCACGGGCCTCTGCTCTCTAGCCCTCCATCAATGAGTATCGTAGAGGGTTCTTCGACGTGGGCTCCTACTCGAGGTTCTATGGCGACAGCGAGCCTCAGCAGCGCTACCGACGACAGCGATGTTGCTTTGGGCGGAACCCGTACCAGCAGACAGCCAACAAAGCCTAAAAGCAAGATTATCAAACCCCTGGGTAATCTTGGTGTATACACACGCGGGTTGAAATACCGAGATTTTGCTTTACCTGAAAGTAAAACATACAACCATGTCTTCTCCTTTGCTGAACGTAAATTCGAGGATATATGCCGGAACCAGGAGAAGAAAGAGCAACTTGAGAAGCACAACATGCGATATCTAATGCGGATTTATCCCTCTGGCTTCAGGATGCGATCCTCGAACCCTGACCCTTTGGCCTTCTGGAGACGAGGCGCCCAGATGGTGGCATTGAACTGGCAGACCTACGACCTGGGAATGCAGATGAACGAAGCCATGTTCGCATCTGGATCTGATAGATATGGCTATGTCCTCAAGCCACAAGAATTGCGGCAGTCACAGTTACGCTCGCTGGAGGGGCACACTTGGGAAGATGCTACGCCGGGAATCAACAAAGTTCGGAAAAAGTTCATCCGGTTTGCGGTAGATTTGATTTCCGCACAGCAACTGCCGTTGCCACGAGGTGCAAGACCAGAGGAAACTCTCGACCCTTATATTGAAATCGAAATGTTCTGTGCCGAAGACAAGGCCGCAGGTGTCGCTTCCGGTGAGGGCGGACAAGACGCTTCGGCACGCAACGGGATGTCCGGTATTGGATCGCCGCATAAGAGAAGAGGTATCGTGGTACAAAGCAACGGCTACAACCCCATCTTCAATGACAACTTCAAGCTCTCGCTGGAGACCAAATATCCTAGCCTAGTCTTTGTCAGGTGGACCGTATGGAATTCACAGGACGGTCGTAATTACAATGGCAAAGACAGTACCGATCCACTGGCCACTTTTACGGCCAAGCTCAGCAGTCTCGAACAAGGATATCGTCATCTACCTTTGTACGATCATAATGGCGAGCAATTTCTTTTTGCAACCTTGTTTTGCAGAATCCAGAAACAAGCGCCTATCACCATCGAGCGCGAAGATCCCATTGCCGCCGAAAAGGTCGGTCTGTTTGGACGATTTGGTCAGTCATTCAAGCGGACTCTCTCAACGGACAAGAAGAGTCCAAAGGAATTAAAGGGAAAGGCTTCTCGAGAGCTTAGGGCCAAGGCTTCGAAAGACATGAGTAGAAAATCATCAACCGATGGAAAGGCTTTTGCAGAGACCAATCGGAAGCCTTCATTAGAAGCAAACGGCAAAACCACGATAGACGCCTAGCAGCGCAACGAAATCATCATGCATTTTACAGACTTGGAGTTTCAGGAAGATGATTTGAGCATTTGGAGAAGCGTCACTCCACAGTACATATACCCCGACGGCCGGAAATACGGGGCATGGCGAGGCGCAACATTTTGGGTGTTATGGGTGCAACTCTTTTCTTGATCCAGCATTTGAACGGAGCAAAGCACAACCTGCAAACCTTGACGGTCACTCATCTGTATCAACCCATTTTACCTTCTACCAAACTGCGTTTTAAAACCATTGTATCATCAAACCCCCAAATTCACCTACTCACAAGCTGTGCTATGAGTCTCTCGTTTCCGTGATTTGGTTCCATATTGCACAAGCGCGGCGCAGACACGGGGGTTTCGCAGAGTGCCAGGGCGGTCTACTGCGAGGGTTTACGGGGGACGTTGGATGTATGTAGATAGGGGGGGTGGGGGGTATATTATGTGTATGGGGGGGTGGGGAATGTGAATATGATTTCGATGATTATATTGCGTGGGATATGTAGAGGGTTTCTGTGAAGTGTTGTTGTGACTTTAGCGACGGGGACGTGCCTCATCCCGCTCATCTAGAATGGCACGAATGGCTTCTACCACTTTCACTTCCACTCCCACTTCCACTTCCACTTCCACTTCCACTTCCACTTCCACTTCCACTCCTCCACCACTTCTCCACCACTTCCACTTCCACCTCCCTCTCCTCTCAACCCTCTCCACCCCATCTCTTCTAACCAAACCCCCCCATCCCCTTTTTTTTTTCTCTCCCCCCCCCCTTTTTTTCCTCACCCCCCCCCCCCTCCCCCCTTTTTCCTCTCACCCCCCCCCTTTTTTTCTCACCCACCTCAACCAATCTTACCCCCCCCTCCATTACCTACCTAATTACCTCACCTACAGTATATATATTCCCATCATCTCTTTTTCTGGGGTTCTATCTGCTTGGGAGATTTTAGGGGGAGATTTTAGGGTTCTTGGGGGGCGTGGTGGTGGGAGTGGGGGTGGAGGGGAAGGGGGAGGGGGAAGTGGGGGTGAGGGAGGTGAGGGAGGTGTTGGGGGTGAGGGAGGGGGAAGGGGGAAGGGGGAAGGGGGAAGGGGGAAGGGGGAAGGGAAGTTGGTAGGGCGGGGGGGGTGAATGGGTTAAAATGGATGGGGGGTTTGATGGGTTGATAGGGCGGGGGTGGTGGTGGTGGGGAGGATGTGGTGGTGGTGGCGGTAGTGGTAGTGGTGGTGGTGGAGGTGAATGAGTTATATGGATGGGGGGTTTGGAGGTTGATAGAGTGTAGATGTGGATGTGGATGCGAGTGTGGATGCGAGTGTGGTTGATCGGAAAGGGGGGGTTGTATAGGATTTCAATAGGTGAGGGGGGTGGATGGGTGGGTGGAGGGGAGGTTTTGAAAGGAAGAGGGGCGGAGATGTGATGCTGGTGCTGGTGGTGGTAGTGGTAGTGGTGGTGCTGGTGCTGGTGGAGATGATGTGATGTGATGTGATGTGATGTGATATGATATGAAAGATGCTAGAGGGAGGTAGCGAGGTAGCGAGAAAAGAGAGGAGGAAAAGTGGAGGAAAAGAGGGATGATGATGATGAAGAAGGAGAAGAAGAAGGAGAAGAAGGAGGGAGAAAATAGGAAAACCAAAGCGGGCACTGCGCTGATTACTCGCAAATTTGGGGTATTTGCAATTCCAAAAAAAAAAATCTCTCCAGTCATCATTTTCTTTCATTAAAGCTTACTTTTTGCGACGATTTTTTAAAAAAAAATATATATATATACCATAGAGCCGGGTTTCCATTTTTTTCCTTTTCCTAAAAGGTAGACTGGGAGAATAGTCCGTCATAGTGTCCGAATTTGTTCCGGACGCTACTGTATATGATGTCGCCTTGTGAGGAAAACAACGCCTGCGAAAACGCTGTTTACGCTCCATAAAAGTCGCTACGCATCAAACATTCTTGGCCGCCAAATCCGGATTCAAAAACTCCGTCAGCGCCGCATCGCAATCCCACTCCGGCAGCACAATACACCCATCCATCTTCGCAACATCCGGCGTCTCCAGCCCCGCCATCTCATCCGCCTTCTCCAGCCACTCCTTCCACGCCAGACTGCGCGGCGCGATGTTCCCGTTCTGCACCCACTCGATGCTCCTGGTGATCGCAATAGCCTTCCACAGCGCCTTGGTAAACGTCTCGTTGTGCTCGTCACCGGTAAAAGCAACGCGCTCGGTGTGGAAGCGCGACAAGTCCCAGTTCCAGCGCTGGGGCAGGGCGGCGGCGGTCCAGTAGGCGGCGTTGAGGATGATGTAGGCGGCGGCGAAGCAGAGCTGCAGGGGCAGCTGGGCGTTGGAGAGGAAGATGACGGCGCACATGAGGAGCAAAGTGGCGGTGAGGGAGATGAGGCGGTAGGCCGTGGGGCCGACGTGGTAGATGCACTGCTCTGGGTGCCAGTAGAGCTCGCGGGCGACGTCCTCGTCGCATTTGACAATCATGAAGGCGCCTTGGGGGTAGTAGATGACGACGTCGGAGACGGGGACCTCGCGGGTAGATATGCGCTTTTTGAGCTCGAGGGACCAGCGGGAGCCGATGCCGATGATGGTGGAGAGGAGGGAGAGCAGCAGGACGGCGAGGAAGGCCATGCCGTCTTCTTTGGTGATGGCGAGGACGAGGATGGCAAATGACATGGCGCAGCCGAGGATGGAGAGCCAGGTTAGGGGACCGAAGAGGGTGGCTTGCACGGTGGGTCGGTTGGGGTTCTTGGTGATGCGTTCGCAGCGGACAGAGTAGGCGGGGAGGTTATCGCCATCGTGGAGGAGGTGAGCGATATGGTTGACATGGTCTCTGATGCCACCTGAGCGAGCTCCGAGGACTTTGCCAGTGGAGGGGGTGAGGCGTTCGGGACGAGAGGTTCGGATGAGGGCTTGCGGTGCGGGGAGCAGGCGGGGGAGGAGGAAGAAGCGCGAATTGGTCGAAACTTGGGCGTTGGCGAGAATCGAGGCTTCTCCGAGGATTGCGAGACTTGATGAGAGGATCAGTCATTAATTGCCATGGTAGTAATATCTCACTCGGTGGGAAACTCACAAGCCAACAATGTCAAGTCGCAGTGTTGCGAGGAAGCCGCCTGTCAAGAAATTCAACATCCTTGCGTTTGGGACAAAGTGACTGTCATCGAGATACTAATCGGACCGTCCCGCGGTCTATATAGGAGTCCGTCGGACTGCTGTATTTGACGCTTGGAAAGAGAGCCCTAACTCTAAGATGCATTGATGCTCAGCCTCGTGGTGGTCAGAACTGGTGGTGGCCCTGGAGCGCCAAGCGCTGCGACCCCCAGAGCCTCCAATCAGCGAGCATCCATATCCACTCGCTTACTGCTCATCAAACATCATCGTCACTTAAAGGGCTGTGCACTTGATGTTTTTTCTTGTCATCGAAAGGCTTCGAGCTGCGGTTAGAGCTAACGACCTGTTGAGCAGCGTCTTTCTATGCTATGATTGGGAAAACAGAGCCTGAAGCCGTAGTACATATTATTCTGGGTATCGGAGAAGGAAAAGCTGGCAACCCTGGCCAGAACTGCTTCATGGCTTCGCACCGCTGACAAATTCTCCCGCCACAGCATGACCATTTGCTGTGTCCTCTGTAGTCCCATTAATAGTCCCGTTGGCAGCCTCTGAAGCACCGCCGTCGAGCTTTGATACTACTCCATTTCTCACATTGCCATTGGTTTGCACCCCATTCTCGCCCTGCTCCTCCTTGACCTTGTCCATAAAAACACTGGCCGGTCTGTCTCCCTTGCTCTGTCGGCTTCTACTTCTCGACCAGCTCTGTCGTCTTTCAGACAGTGACCTCCCCAGCCCAGTACTCCACCTCTTCCGTCTTGGCGCATCTCCACCCCCATCAAGCCCTAATACCTTGCGCATCTCCACGATCTCGGCATGATCCCGTGTATTTCTCATTCGATGGCACCAAGTCACTCGCTCGTCTTCGAACATGAACTCTCCACCCACTTGGTAGAAGTCCCCTCCCTTCATCATGTCACGGCCCGCTCGTAATGTTTGCCAGAATGACTTGATCGTGTTCATGGGGACGGAGCTTTTCATGTATTCGGGGTGTTTGCTGCCCAGGTTCAAGGTGCGGGTCATGCCTAGAAGGTCGTAGAGCTTCTTGGTTGGATCGGCATAGATGGGAAAAGGGCAGGCTGTTTCTTTGGTATACCAGGGTATTAGACTTGATTCGCCGCATCCGATGATAACAAGCTGTGTAGGTATTGAAAGGGTCTGTAGAGCTTCGGGCGTGATTGCGGATGAGAGGGTTTTGAGATATTCTTGGCAGTTCTTCAACATATCAGTCTAAAGTCTCTGGCGAAAATGCTTAAAATCGCTTACACCACAGAAGAAATGCCGTATAAAGATGACCAAAGTTTTTTGCCGGTCATTGTTGGCGTAGAGGCTCTTGAAAGTATGTGATTTGCCAGCAGCGTCCAGGACCGGAAGATCCGCGACTTTCGCAAGATCCGATCTCGAGGGCGACTTGCTGGAAACATCTATATCGCCATTCGGATCGCAAGTAGGCCCTTGGTTGGTCTCTGTAATGATTGCCATACCGCTTGATATGTTGGAGGTATCACACAAGATCTCAAGGGATCGCGCCGCTGAGTCGATCCAACGTAGTTAGACAAAGGAAGGACAGGAAGTGAAAGACGAAGGGCGCTAGGCCGAGGCATATCAGATCCCACGAGCACGGGATCAAACAAGCATGGCGGCGGCTGACTTGAGTCGTCGTAGATCTTCCTGCCCTATGCCGCGTCTCAGTCAAAACGATCAGAAGAAATCGTGACTCTGGCATGGAAGATCTATCGCCACTAGGATCAACTAGCAAATCATCTTGCAGCATGGCACCCACACTTGCCGTTTCAGGCAACCGGACTCCCCAGTCTGTTAAGGCTCAGCGATACACTAACCTCCTTTGTGACCACTAGCGACGCCACTTTCCCTGCAGCATGGACTCCGATTGGAGCAAGCAGCAAGCGCCAACTGTCAGTGACCATCCTCGGATATAGAGTTTTCCGGCTGGATAACGGACCTGCAGCTGAAACATGAACGGTGTCGCATTCACAACAACCTTCTTTGGCGGCACTGCCCTTGTTCTCTGGGAGAGGGTGGGACAAGTGAGATCTTGGTTATCGACGGTTATTCTACTATTGTGCAGATTTTAAAATGGTTGGCTTTTCAAATTGTACAAGTGGCTCCAAGGGCGTTAAAGGCATTGTCTTTACTCCGTACTGGGGAAAGTAATGCATCGTCTACAGTAGGTTCAGAACAACCAGTGCAAAAGATATCAAACGTTAGATGCAGCATACCCGTGTCAATGAACAGTTGGACCGGAACGAGTGTCATTGCAGAATGCACAGCTATTCTATCTAGCGAAAGTATGACCGAGGTAAGAAAGTGCATCAAAGGAGTGTAATCGCTGCGAAGCAGCAAGCCAAATAGGCGTAGATAAAACATGTTGCATTCTGATATCGTCCCCTGCAAACAACGAGACCGAAGGGCGAGCATGATCCAGCCCCCAACGTTCGGCAGAGCGCGGATATGTACTCCCACTCTGCGATGGCTGTTTCCGGCCTGGCAAGGGTGTCACAGATCCTCCTCCCTACTTTTGGTCGTGTGGCGTGAGCAAGCATTCTCCCTTGGCGGATAGGCGAGCTTCATGGGGGTCAAGAGGCCCGTGGTAGCTTCATGACCCAAATGTGCTTTGGCAGTGCATGCACTTCCTCAGGCACGCTGGATCATGCAAGAGCATCCGGGGCCTGTTGTGGACCTTGATTCTCTGTCAAACTTAGAACCATCTGGCATTTTACTCCAAGCAATCATTGAAACGTCTTGGATCAGTCGCAGTTTCCGAGTCCTACTTGACTAGCAAAAGCAGTAGACACACTTCGAGCATCGTCATCATCCCCATTCTGCCCGCGTGGGAGGCGGCTGCTGGCGGAACTTCCACCGAAGCCGCTGCTGTCAGCGGTACGTCCACCAGACTCAACATAGCGCTTCAGCCGGTCAGATTGGCTGAGGCTGGTCTGTTTGGCGTCATTGATACTAAGGCCAGCCAAGCTGACTCCGCCTTGCCCGACAGACTTGCCGTCAACGGTGCTGGCTCCGTTAATATCCGACTCGGTGGCCGCATTGGATTCACCGGCCACACTCTCAGTGGCTCTGCTCTTAGCACCGTTCATGCGACGTCCATTGAGTGAAGGCCAAGTGTCTTGGAAACCAGAAAACATTTGCGGATATGCTGATGGAACACCGACGCCACCAATGGCGGAAGAGTGAACAGATGACACATCATCAGGGATGTAGCCTACGATTGAGCCAGAGTCGTTGTATTCCTGGCGGGTGCCGTTGCGTCCATTGGTCATTCCGTTGGCCATATCAGAAGCACGCTGGTAAGACATCTGGTAGCGTTGAGGGCCACGGTACGACTGCTTCGGACGGCTGAATTGTAGCAGAGAGATTTGGAGATTAGATAGCGGTCCTTCCACTAAGCAATTCCGTTCCTTGAAGTGCAGGAGCAGATAATGCCACAATGGGTGTTTCGAGAGAACCTTCGGATTGCCGAGGATAACCAATCCATATTTCGCACGGGTAAGGGCGACATTGAGACGACGAGGGTCACTCAAGAAACCAATGCCTTGATGGTCGTTTGAGCGAACACAGGAAAGGACGATGAAGTCTTTCTCACGGCCTTGGAAGGCATCAACAGATGCGACTTCAATCTCCTTGTAGTTTTCCTTCTTGAAGGTCCCATTAGTTTGCATTGAACTGACGACATAGCTTCGCTGGCCCTCGTATGGTGTAATGATGCCAATGTCACCGGGCTGCACACCGGCCTTGAAGAACCGCGTAATAATCTTTTCCACGTTCGAGGCCTCAGTACGATTGAGATACGATGTGCCAGAAGCCGATATCTCTTCGTTTCCAAGATTAGACCAGAACATCATCGGTGAATCAAAAACTGGCCAGGGAAAATCCACATCACGTCGAAGTCGCTGTTGCATAGTCACTCCGTTCTGTAGAGATCCTTCGTAAAACATGTTCGATGGAAATTCAGATAGACATGGATGCATACGGTACTGCACATTCAAACGGATGGGAGCGCAGCCGAGTATGACGAGGCGCTCAAATAAGGATTGATTGAGACCTGCTTTGGCAGCCTTCTTGTTCATGATGACTGGGCCAAGTTGCTGGTGATCACCAACGAGCACAACTTGCTTGCAGCCAAGCACCAGTGGTATCATGCACTCTGGCTCTGCGGATTGAGTAGATTCGTCGATGAGGACAGTACGGAATTTGAACCTGGAAAGACGTGGATCGCCTGCTCCAACGCAGGTACAGCAGATAACGTCTGCGTTGGTAAGAATCTCGCGTTCAGCACTACGAGTAAGCTGCTTGTACTTCTTCTCATCCTGGCTAGATAACTCCCCAAGCTCACTCTTCAGCTGATTCAGCTTAACCAGCTCGACATTGCTATCGTTCATACGGACCTGCTCATGAAGGGAAAGGAAGCCAACAGGAGACTCCACATCCTCACGAGATTTCGCTGTCACTCGAACAGTCTTCAGGCCTGTCTTGTGTATGCGCTCACAGAGTTGGTCCACAGCTACGTTAGATGGGGCACAAACAAGTACTTGACCGCCGTTAATCTTCGCCAAGTGGTAGATTATGGTGGCAGAGGTAACGGTTTTTCCAGTACCAGGAGGTCCCTGGATCAAACTCAACGGCTTCTGTAACACACTCTTCACGGCATTGATCTGACTACCGTTGAGTTCTGGTAATCCAGGTACGCTGTATTTCTTTGGCATCTGCGTTTTCATAGGCGCTGCTGCAACTTCATGGCCAAGGAGACGATGAAAGATGTATCCAGATACGCTCATCTCGTCCACAGCAAACGTCTTCATAGCCAGCTGCATACGATCAAAAGAGGTGGCTTTCCATACATAATCGGCACTAAAGTTATGGGTGCACTCGGTGGGCACGGATTTGTGATCACCCTTGGCTCTGAGTTCGATCGTGACTTCGTCTGATTGATTGTTCGGAATTTTGATGACATAGCCCACTCCTTCCCACTGTGGACGAAGCTCTCCAGTATACTTGATACGCATTTCGTCGCCAACTGCAAGCTTCACGTCTCCAAGTTCCAGCTTCGGTAGCACGAAACTAGCTAGGTGCTTGTTGTTGAGCCCAAAGTCCCAGCGAACAATAAGTCCATCTTGTGATTGTGACTCCTTGAGCTTTCGGTCGTAGTCGGCCTCGATCTTCACAAGGGGACCGAACACATTCTGATATTGGTATGCATCGTCGTAGTGAAGTAGTACTGGGGCCGGCTCGTCGTCCACGCCTACACCTTTTTCGAGATCCGCAATGGTCGCTGCAGCGTTATCTTTCCACATCTCCTCAAGTTTAGCAATCATCTGCGGGCTTAAATGGCGTGCACGGAGTTGCTCCTGGTCTGATGGTGCGGAGACAAGCCAAGTTAGAAAGGAGCGGTCCTCAATTAATGGCTGCCATCTAGAAACATCCCAGTTCATATCCTTCGAAGAAGGCATAGCGGCGCATGGCTGACGGCAAAGGAGGACCACGACCGTATCCGACTTGGCTGGTATGAAGCCCAACAAGAAAACGTTTTTGGTCCCGCAGTTATAGCATTCTAGGACAGTATCTCCCAGCGATGAGCTAGGGTGTAGCTGAACTTCCTTGTGCCGAGCGCGGACCAGGTGGTTGATTATGTGGGAAGAAGAGGTGTTGCCGCGAGCGCTGCAAAACCACTTGCTACAAGCCAAACATCTTACGACAGAGCTCGGGTTGTGAATACCGCAGTAGCTAAACAGAAAGGGTCAGTCTCGCCTGTGCTACAATCTTGACAGTGGGGGGCTAATCTCACGCGCATGCATGTGGTGGTAGTTCCTTTTCCTCTTCAGGTCTCATGCCTGCTTTTCCATCTACTCCATCCAGTGGCATGCTAAGCATGCTCTCAGTATCATCGTCATCAAAAGCCTCTGTACCATCGTCTTCGTCATCATGGCGACGTCTCCTAGGTCCTCCAGTTAGATTGCCCCTGCCGTACTCCCCATCAAGTATATTCTCGTCTGGGTCGATGGTCGAGAGGTCATCTCCAGCGTTTATTGTTGGTCCGGAGTCCGAAACGATAGAATTGTTGATGCTGTTGAAGAATTCCATAGTAGGGTGAGGATATTGCCGACAGTTCAATTAGCTTGTTCCCTCGTAAGCTGTCTGTCCTTTCAGATTCCGAACATATATTGTCCTATGCCCATGAATGTGGCCTCCCAGTAAGAGTTCACGTCTCCTAACAGCGCTCTACGCAGTGTCGTTGGGTGTATGGTACCTTATGTAGAGGCGGGAATTAGGAGTTAAGTGTTCTGTGGCGCAGGACTCATGTATTTTCAGGACTCTTCTATTCCCTTCCGGTCCAAGACTCCAAAGGAAAAGGAAGCGATGAAGTAGGAAACAGAAGAGTGAGTTGCTCCGGGCGGGTTGTTGTACGGAAGTAAGGTTCGCGAAGCAAGCGTTCCTGATCTGCAAATGCAAAGTGACCCCACTAGCCGAATCAAAACTTCGACACTTTTGTATTTCACTACAGCCCAGAAGATCGACTCTCTCTCGTTCCACGACATCTAGAGGACTAGGAAGCAATGGGGAGGAAACTGATTTGGTCAACAAGATGATAGTGAGCCTCCTGTCCGCCTTTAATCTCTTTTTCCCACCACAGTCAACAGCACCTCAATCCATGACCAAACTCCCACTGACCCATCCAAAAGCGACGACAAGCCCGCCAGAGGCGAGACTACCTCCACCGCCGCGCCCTTACTCTCCGCGACGCCGAGACTGCTGAAAAGCGTGCAAAACTCAAGGCTTCCCTCGCAACCGGCAAACCCCTTGACCCCTCCATCGCCAACGACAAAACCCTTCGCGAAGACTACAAATACGATGAAACCGCCCCCACAGATATCCAAGAGTCCCTTGACGACGAATATGCCCATCTCTCCGGTATCGTCGACCCCAGGCCCTTGGTCACAACCTCTCGCTCCCCTTCCACTCGCCTTTCTGCTTTCGCAAAAGAGATCCGCCTTTTGATTCCCACTTCCATACGCCTCAACCGCGGGACGCTGGTCCTTCCCAACTTGGTCCAATCAGCAAACTCGTCTGGACTTAGCGACCTCCTGCTCCTCCATGAACACCGCGGCACCCCAACCGCCCTCACAATCTCTCACCTTCCCCACGGCCCTACCGCATCCTTCTCCCTGCATAACGTACTCCTCCGTCATGACCTCCCCTCGCCCTCCCGTGGCACAGTCTCCGAGTCCTATCCACACCTCTTTTTCGAAGGCTTCACCACCCCGCTCGGAAAACGTGTCTGCCAGATCCTAAAACATCTTTTCCCACCTCGAGAGGCTGCGATAACGAACCAGAAGGTCGGAAATAGGGTCGTTACCTTCAAAAATATCGAGGATAGTATTGAGGTGCGGCATCATGTATTTGTGCGGACGGGGTATCAGAGTGTAGAGTTGGCGGAGATTGGGCCGAGGATGACGATGCGCTTGTTCGAGATCAGAGGGGGGACTTTGGAGGACAAGGGCGGCGACACGGAGTGGCATATGAACCAGTATACGAGAACCGGGAGGAAGAAGGATTATTTATGAACATTTCGGTGGAATTACAATGCTCATGCTACTCGCTCTTCATATTCGTGCTAGGTGAGAGAACAAGACTACGGAATTTGAATTATCCGGTGGGAAGCCTGGGGTTGAACGAAAAAGGCAGATATAGCCATGATCGAAGAGAACAAGTGGTAGGAAATAGGACTGGATACCGAGACAGCAGTGAAACAAAGCCGCAAACGGCAAGAGGTGTCGCCGCGGAGTCGAGCAAGAAAATAAAACCGCAAGGGCTCGCTACCATGGGCCCTCAACACGACACCATAAAGAAACTCACGCTATACAGTTACTCAACCCATGTGAGGCAGCGAGGGTCGTTCCTAGAAGTACCAGTTAGAACGCCCCAACCCCAAACCTTCAACGTCAATGTCAACCTCGCCCCATCTCACCCCCTCTCCTTCTCCATAGGCGGTAAAAAACCGTTTGGCTATAAAATACCCCAATCGAACACATGAAACGGCCTTTGATTCAACCTACCACCAACAACACCATTCCTTCCCCCACAACAGTCTTGCCCATACCTGAAACTCCCTCCCCACAGCGCCCCAGTGCCTGTATTCCCTGACCTCCCCATTCAAACACCCTGCATCCACTGCTTCTTTCCCCCCAGGCTCTGCTTTTCTCAAGAGACCAACGCCCTCACTCCTTCAATTCCGCCAACTACAACCCTTCACTCTGTCTTCCCTCAATCCCCGTTTCTCAGAGAGTATTCCCATCTCTCACACAACCAACCTCCCTCTTTCAGGGCTCGTCTCTCTTATGCTAAGGTTTAAGAAATTACTGGTTGTTACTACTTCTTTTTAGAGGCGGTGATGGTTCTTGTCGCTCCAAACTCATCGCAGGTCTCTCTCTTTTCCCTTACTTTCTCCAAATACCTATTCCGCCCCTCCCTCCCACGCCTCAACCCCCTCGCGCCTCCGTCCTTTCCTGTCCATTCCCATCTCCTTTAGCGCCCTAGATATCGTGCTCTGACCGACAACAATCTCCCACTCGTCAAAAAGATACTCCTTCATCTCGTCCTGCTCTGCCCATGGCTGAGTCCCTACATCATGCCGCAGCCCGATCCTGGCCGCAGGGTGGATCGACGCCGGTGGTCCTGGTGCAGCCATGCTGTGCGGGTGAGTATGATGACCCCAAGTTCTTAATCGCGTTCTGATCCTTCTGACGGTTCTGACGGTTCTGGAAGCGACGCCCTCGACGTCGGCGGTAATGTCGGTCGACAATCCTTGCTGTAGATGTAATGCAATTCGATCTCTCTCGGTAGAGGGAAGGGGAAGAACCATATCGCGTGAGAGTGGGTGTCAAAATCGGTGCTACGACTTACCAAATCTACATGCAGGCGACAGAGATATGTAAAATACATCAAAGAACATACCTACAACAAGGTTTCGTGAGGGTGTGGATCAGGTATTCATGAATAGCTACTAGACTCTTCCGCAACTGGGCCGAAGTTTGGAAGCCAGATATCGAATTTCACGCATGCTATTGTTCGTCGTTGTAAGATACCTAACTGAATATTTTGGGATATGTGTAAGGGGCCGCGTAACCGGATTCTCTCTGCTGGATACGGCTGGGATTTAATTACAATCTGATAGTGGCACGATTGGTGGGGGTCCTGGATATTCCACCTACATATAAGGGTAAATCAAAAGTTCGTTTCCGCCGTATTTCCATTTCATTCTAATATAATTTCATTGTCCTCAACCCCTTCTCCCCGGCCCTCCCCCAACCTCCTCACATCCCGTTTCCAGCTTACCCCCTACAAACAAATTTCGACTGTAGAATACGATGTTTGCAGGAGAAGCTTGGGGTGCAAAATTTGTCAAATGGACGGGAAGGAGAAAGGTAGAGGGAGGAGGAACCGGGGAGAAGGCGGGATTGGAGGCACTAAATCATCGTCATAAATACAAATAGTCACAGATGTCTGGCTGAGGAGTTGGGTTCGACAGTTCATCAAAGCAGAAGCACGGTTGGGATCAATTGATTGCTCTTTTTTCAATGGAATAAAGTAAGGTACTGTAGGTAACTACTTTAATGAAACGATCAAGGCTTGCCCTGCAGAAAACAGCCAAGAGAGGGTCCACAGTCGGGGATCAGCAGAGGCGGGCGTACAGTAGTACTGTAGCCTGTAGGTTGCGAACTGCGGTACGATCAGCGTACATACCTATGTAATGCTGCAGCCCTAAGGCCAAAGATCTGTGCTTATCAACTTGCTACGTTTTCTTTCATACTTTAGCATAGGTTCGAAATTTTAACATCTTTATATTTGAAGAATCTCTGCACCCATGACTCTTTGGAGGCAGATTTTTATTTCGCGACTCCACTAATTATAATGTTAAATTCAAAGAACGAGGTCGAGCTGGAAAATTTTGGGGGCATCAGTGATGCCGCAAGAAAGGACAATGGAATAGACTCAACCAATTCCACTCAATTGCCATCTCATCAATCTTCGCAAAAGACCGGCGCAGAGAAACCGGTTAACGATGAGGCGCCAGCATTGCCTGACATATCGCGCTCTCGAGCTTTCGTGATCATATCCCTTCTCACTGGAGTTAGCTTTCTCAATACGATGGGTTCTGGGATTCTGACTGTTGCACTTCCAACAATTGCGCGAGATATCAATCTGAGCCCGAATTTGCTACTGTGGCCTGCCTCCGTCTATGCTCTTGCCGCCGGGTGTACACTGCTTATTTTTGGTGCTGTAGCAGACGTTGTGGGCAGTAAAAGAGTATGGTTGGCTGGGGCCGGTTTCTATATTGCGTTCACTCTGGCCTGCGGTCTTGCTAGAACAGGTATCCAACTCATCCTGTTTCGAACAATCCTTGGGATAGCTATTTCGATGTGTCTGCCAAGTGCTGTAAGTATTACGACGAATTCCTTTCCTCGAGGGAAACGACGAAATATTGGTTTTGCTTGCATGGGAATGGGACAGCCACTGGGTTACTCAATTGGTTTGATACTGGGAGGAGTATTTACAAATACCATTGGCTGGCGATGGGGATACTACCTGAGCGCCATCATAAATACGGGCCTCTTCGCTGGAGCATTATGGGGTCTACCATCTGAAAAGTCACGAGAAGCGGTATCTTGGGGACGTCTCCTGCACGAAATCGATTGGATTGGGGCCCTTATCATAAGCATATCGCTGGGATTACTATCATATGTTTTGGCGTAAGTTTCTTTGACTGCACTTTCACCTGAAAGATGTTAATACGGATTTAGCATGGTCACTGCAAGCTATTCTCGTCTTGGAGATGCTCCAAACATCGCCCTTTTGGTTGTGGCGATCGTTCTAATGCCAGCATTTGTCTTCTGGGTTGCCCGGCAAGAACGCTTGGGGAAACCAGCAATTATTCCCAACAGCCTTTGGAAGAATACTCCTTTTACTGCAACCTGTGTCGCGGTATTCTTCACGTGGGCAGTCTTCAATTCCTTTCAATATTTTGCTACTCTATTGTAGGTTTAAATGCTACCTTCGTTATTGTAAGACTACTAATTGGATATTTTCAGTTTTCAGCGGGTCCAAAGGCTGTCGGCCATTCAAACATCTGTTCGCTTTCTTCCTATGGTGGTAGTAGGGGCTGGAACCAATATCGTCACAGGATTTCTTGTCGACAAAGTCCAAGTTCGCACGCTAGTTGTTGGTTCGGCAGCGATTACCCTCTTGCCGCCTATCCTGATGGCAGTGATTCAGCCGCAATGGATATACTGGTCAGCAGCATTTGTGTCAATGCTGCTCTCACCGCTCCATCCTGACGGTAAGATTTCTACGCTTTGACGTGCTGACCTGTGATTTTACTAAGACTAATTCCAGTTCTCTTCACCGTCTCGAATTTGATCATATCCAACGCGTACCCTGGCAAAAATCAAGGTCTAGCCGGAGGCGTGTTCAACGTTATGTCTCAAATTGGGAATTCGGTTGGGCTAGCAGTCACAGCCGCAATAGCGGCATCTGTCACAGCTCACGGAACCCTCAAGGGCCAAGACCCCAATAGCCCTGACGCATTGCTGAGGGGATATCATGCTGCGTTCTGGACCATGTTTGCCAGCATGGTTTTTGTGTGTTGTATCACCTTTTGGGGACTTCGAAAGGGGGGGAAGGTGGGTGGTAAAAGCGAGTGATGGTATAAATGCAGGCGGTTGATTTTAGCGATGACCAAATACCCATCCACGCCATCGTCTTATACGGAGTAAGGTAAAGTAGGCGAGCAAAGATGACGGGATGTCGTAAGTTTGCGGCGCGGGCCTGACAACGAATCGGACGGGACTCCGTGGGGAAAAACTAGAGAGAGTAGTGAGATTGTAACCGAAGCTGAGGTTACGAAGGAAGCACCAAGGATTAATGACCTAGGATCAGTGCATCAGGTAAGGTTTCTACCTACAGACTACAGTACATGTTTAAAACCCATCCCGCGTTTCCCACGATCTACTATGTATTACAAGTACTAGCTGATGGAGCTAAGCTCCAAGTAGGCCGAAGTATACGGAACAAGGCTAGAGTGCGGATTAGCGGGCCCGTAAAACCGAGTAGGGCTAATTTCCAACGTCAGCTTGTAAGAATCCTCATCCTCATTGATTGTTCTTCTGTAATCCTGAATCCCAAAGGATTCCAGGGCGATCGATCCATGCATGCGAGATACGATTGTCAAGCGTTGTTTCCCCGTAACATGAGAGACTTCTCCGTAGTAGTGGACAGGACATGAAAAGACTATTCACATTCCAATATGAATCCAATCAACCACAGACACACACGGACGTTGTCGACCTTCATGCGTAGTAGACGGCGCAGCTAAAGTACCTTTTGGTTCCCGAGACTCAGCCTTCCCTCATGCACCTGGCCATCCTCAGCCAGGCTCTCGAGATGACGATTGCAATGCTAGTCTTGGCATAGAGAGAGTAACCCGTCCTGTCATTCACAATCTTAGCCAGCAGGCCCCCCTTCCAATCTGACTTAACTCACCGCCATTCACCCCTCCACTGTCGTTCTAGGCTTGGGGTGAGACAATATACAAAAGTCGACGGCTTAGAGAGTCAGCATCATGACATGATCGCTAATTCGAGGCAATCTTACAATAATGTCGGAGGTAGCGATAGTTTCAAATGGGCTTTTCCAGGAACCCGATGCGATGCGTAATTGGATCGTTTCCGACGGGTTCACAACGCCAGTGAAGAGTTGAAGTGCTTCTTGCAGAGGATACCTGTGCAGGTCTAATTGAAAAAGAATTGGTACGGGGATTATATTGGAAGGTTGCACTGTATCCCCGCAAGGCTTCGCTGATCTACTAGTTCCCTTCCGCTGTCGAAGTCTTTGACGGTGGAGCGGGTGAGGAAGCAGGGGACGGACATGCCATTGCGGCTCGGCAGCTACTAGGCATATATACCCTAACATAGGTACATGGTCTCTATGCAAAACCCTGAGGCCTCTCTGGGCCACGAGGTTTGAACGGCCTGCCACATGCTCCACTGACTGGACGGCAGCTCTAGACACATGTTGGACTTTTGACGATGGAAAGAACCCAAGGCCGCCGCACTGACCCGGATGACCCCAGGACCGTCAGGGCAATGGAAGAGCTATGAGTAATGCTCTAGTGAGCAACCTCATTACACTAGCACTGTGGGCGGAAAGTTGAGAAGCCTCACAAAAGCTCCCAAATACGCCTCAAGTCATGCCCTTACATTAATGCTAAATCCTGTATGAAAATGGGTGGGGACCTGGTATGACCATGATTACTGGGTTCTGCAGCCTCGTTTACGAGCTGATATCGTGCCAATGGTCCTCGACTTTCTTTGTTGGGTTACATCATCGGTAATGGTAACGTATTCTCCAGGCTGTGATGTCTGAGCCTCTTGTAGTGCTTGTTTCTCCTTTCAATCGCGGCACGTGAAGTCAATCTTCCACTCAGAAAGCATCCTATATTACCAGCGACCTTGGACTGCAGAATCTGCATATCACAGCATTATGTATCCACGAGGGCAAGGCCAGAAGATTCTTGTCGTTGGCGCTGGTCCGGTAGGGGCTTTGGCAGCTATATATGCTTCTAGACGAGGTTACCAAGTCGAAGTATACGAGTTACGCAATGGTGAGTTCGGACGTCGAGTTCTATTCATTTCCAGCTTTTCCAACTCGACCTTTCCATTCTTCGTTGTCAAAGCCGTACGGTATTGCTGAGTTCAGCTATCTACACCAATCTACGCCTATGGTTTGATCCGAGCCATTTGTAATCTGTCACCCCTTAAGTCATTTGCTATATACTTTACAACCACTGACTCTTCACTGAATAGACCTTACCCTGCCAACCGTGGTTCCTCTAAACTTTACAAAATCGATCAACCTGACACTTTCGGAACGTGGAATACAAGGCTTGAGCCATAGCGGTAGTCCTGGTTTGTTGGAGGATATACTTAGCGAGACTATCCCTGTATACGGACGCATGGTGCACGGGAAATCTATGTTGGGAACCCTGACTGAAAAAGCAATGCCATATGACGTACACGGTCGAGTAAGTGAGTTGATACAGTTGCTAAGGGCGTTGCTGATGGATTTTCCTCTAGTATCTCCAAGTTGTGGACCGAGAAAAGCTCAACAAACGACTCTTGCGGGACCTGGAAACAGACCCGAACGTAAAAATATTTTACAATCACCAACTGGTCAGCGCCGATTTTGATAACAAGAAAGCCGTCTTCAAACGAACCTTTCCCCAAGAATGCAGTGAGAAGCTACCGCCAGCAAAACTAGTGGACATTGTCGAGGAAGATATACCTGTTGAATCAGTAGAAGTCAGCTTCGACCAGTGCATTGGAGCTGATGGTGCTCATTCCGCAACACGACATCAACTCACCAAGCACACAAGAGTCGACTTTCAACAGACATGGATCGATACGTTTTGGTGCGAGTTCATTGCCCCCGCAGCGGCCAGTGGAGGATACAAAATGTCGCCTAATCATTTACATATATGGCCTCATCCAGAATTCATGTTTTTCGCCGCACCTGATATAGTAAGCTCCCAATGTTTGCTTCCTCCCCTTCGTGTAGCGTTGACGAAGACACAGAATGGCACCTTCACATGCAATCTCTTCGCCTCAGAAGCAGTATTCCTAGACCTCGAAGCAGGTTCTTCCGAACACCTTATCGCCTTCTTCAACACCCACTTCCCGGGCGTAATCCCCGACCTCATCCGCCCCGAAGCAATCCACAGCCAATTCTTCAAAAACCGCCACCTCCCGCTCCTGGACATCAAATGCCGTCCCTACCACTACCGCGACACCTGCGTCATCGTCGGCGACGCCGCCCACGCCATGGTTCCCTTTTACGGCCAGGGCATGAACACCGGCTTCGAGGACGTGCGCTTGCTCTTTGAAGAGTTCCTCGACAGGGACGACGACGCCCAGGGACGGCTGCAGGTCGGCCAGAAGAGTGGAGACGCCGACGCGCCGTTTTCGAATGTGCTGGAGCGGTACACGAAGACGCGGATACCGGATGTGCATGCAATGAACGCACTGGCGCTGCAAAACTACGAGGAGCTACGCATTGGCGTTAAATCTTACCCGACCTTGACACGCAAATGGATCGAGGAGTTTCTCGATGTGTGGTGTCCTAGGTTGCAATGGGCTACGCTGTACAGTCGTGTTGCGTTTGGGAACGAACGAATGTCCGAGGTGACGCGGAAGGCGCAAAAGCAGAAGAATATCCTGCAGCTCCTGTTCGGCTTCGTTGTGTTATGGCCGCTGTCTCTAGTTGCGGCGTTTGTGGTGCTGCATGGGCGGACGTCGTGGGCGATCTAGAAGTCGTGTGGTGCGGGTGAGTTGGGAAAATTGCATTTTCATCGGGGTCGAAAGCATTGCATATGGTCTGGAAAATAAGGCCCTTTAGATTTACAAGTTTCGGGGATGGTTGACGAGCTAGCATCTCAGATTGTCAGATATACTTCTACGGCATTCATCACAGCCCGCAAGCTGACCCGAGAGTTTCCTATGACAAGATGTCGGATCGAACAGGGTAGCGAGTCTTAGACGATTCTTATCTCTACCTTCTCCAGCTTGCGTATCCGAACAGTCCTGTCAGTAGCGTCTAGCATTGCTTTCTCCCTCCTCCTCCTTTTTGGCCGTCTTGCATTCACTTCCGAGCCCGCCCATTCCAAGTCTTGGAATCTCCGCTTCAGCTTGCTTTTCGCTCATCGCGTTCCCTTTTGTCCAGCTCGCTTCCTCTCCCCCCCCCCCTTCCTCCCTCCCCCCGGTCTTCCCTCCAAAACTGACAATCGACCACTCTTCCCCTTCTAACAATCTAAACCAACCCATCAACCCACCCAACCAAAACCCTTACCGCTGCAGATTCCGTTCGTAATGAGGGCACTGAATGAAGAAGACGGAGGGGAAGGGGGGGATCAAGATGTCGGCGAGTATCTGTATAAGGGCGGAGCGAAAAGGGGTGAAATTCTAACAAGAGACCGGGAAGGGTGTGGAAAGGGTGGAGTAATGAAAAAGAGCAAACCGCCAAAAAACCGCAAACCCTTTCACATTTATATACACCCCCCGATATCAGAACACCCAGCCAAACCCTTTCATGCCCCTTATTATCCCATCACAGACCGCGATCCCTTCTCTTCCCCCCCGTTTGCTAAAAGACGGACGAGTAAAAACGAGCGCGATGGACTATTATACAACCGCAATGGGTGCGTCTGAGGGGGGTCGTGCATTTATGGTGTGAAGAAAGGAAGGGGATGTGATGGAGTGAGGTACAGGGTCATACTAAGTAAGCTAAGGGCGGGAGTTTGAGAGAAAAAGCGGAGGATGTAACGGCGCAGGGAGACGGGGACGGGGATGGGGATGGGGATGCCTTGTTTGATGGTATTTGTGCTTTAGGGAGAATAGGGGTGGGGCAGGGGAAGTTTGAGAAAATGAGGATGGGTAGAAGGGGGGGGTTGTTTTTTTCCCCCCATGTGGAATAATAATGCCAACGTGCTTTATGCAGCCCAGAAGAAGAGCGGTTATGAAGCACAGGCATACATACCATCTACGCAACACGAAGTCGCAGTCTGGCGGTGTACGCAGTACTTGAAAAAGAAAAAACCCCCCTCTCTGCATGAACCAGGAGAGCTCTTGGGGAAAGAAACCCCACGCTTTTCCCTTTTTCCTAAAAAAAAAAGAATCCACGTTCCGGCACGCACCCAAGCTCTACTAGCAAATCAAACTCCTCCAAAAAGTTCCTCGCCAGAATCCCCCCCCCCCCCCCAATAGAACCATTCATACAACCTATTGCAACCAACCCCAAGCAACGAAAACAGCAACGAAACAACAAGCTTCGCCCCCTCCCCCCCGACGCGCAGAAAAACAGGTCCAAGACGCACCTAATGCTACTGTATGCTCAATGAAAACGAGTTCGATTTACAGCGTCGAGCCACGGTTTGAAACAGCGGCCGTTACGCGAAAGATTTTCCTGAGCCTGTCGGAGTCGTTGGTCGTGTGTGTGTCGACTTTTATGCTTCTGGAAAGATTTCGTAGCTGGAGTTGTGTGTACAGGATGGGGAGGGAGGGAGGGGGTGCCGTGGAGGAAGGCAGTTGAGAGGGAAGAGGGTGGAGTGGGGCGGAGAGAAGGAGGGGGGGTGTGTGGGTAGGAGGAGGAGGAGGAGGAGGGGGGTTTACTTTAGGAGATGGGTTGATGGGTGGTGTAGGACTTGGCTTGAAGAGGGTGAGATGGGTTGCTAACCCGTCGTCACGACTAGGTAGGTAGCTGCCATACCCAGCAGCACTCCAGCAGCATTCATCTTTCCGTGCAACATCCCTCAAAGCGCTCTTCCCAACCCAACCCCAGGCAAACGCCAAAGAACAAACGAACAAACGAACGAACTTTGCAAGAACCAGCCCCCCCCCCCCCCCCCCCAAAAACCCCATCCTGAAAAAACAGAAAACCCCCAAAAACCCCACCTAGAAAACAGCCCCATTTGAAAAAAAAAGCGCACGCACTCTTCTCATTACCTCTATCCTCCGTACCATACATAGCAAGATAAAAGCACGATACGGCTTTACCTACGGATACAGTACCTACATAGGTTGTTGGTGCTCCCTTATCTTACCTTTAGCTCTCACGATTCGATAATGTGGAAATTTGCTCGTGTGGTGTTGTTGGTGTTGGGTGATGTTGGTGGGGGAGGGGCTTTGAAACAACCATTGAAAGCAAAGCGGTGAAAACGAATGAGCGAGGGAAGCAGTTGGATGGATCACCTTAGGCCCCCCTGTAATCTGTAATGCATGCGTGCACAGAACAAAGATGCAATCGGAGCTATGTACTCCTGTATGCACGTAAGCACGAAGAAAGTTGAACGTCGCCGTAGCCTCAACAGCAAGAACAAGTCACGGTCTTGGGCAAGATTAGATTTATCAATTCAGCCTCCCTCTTATGTACGCGAGAGCACTCAGCAGTTGCCAGTAGTGTCCTCGGTGTAGAATAAAGTAGCCATGCAAAACCCCCCATGGCATGTACCAGCAAAAAAGAAGCCAACTCCCCAACTCAGCAAGCGCCCCCTGCCTATGCAATCCAGAACCATATCCTCTCCAACACATTCCTTGGGATCCTCTCGGGCCAATGCGCATCCGCCGCATCCAGCGCCGCCTTGCCCGTTGTTATGTCGGCCTCGGCAGGGTTCACCCACTTGGTCCGCTTGAAGACCTTCCAGAACACGTACAGGAAAAAGTAGATCGGGACGCCAACGTAGTCCGTGACGAAACTATTGATGTCAAAGGGCTTGAAGATGTCAAACCCGTTGAAGAGGGTGACCATGAAGAAGAAGGCAAAGGCAAACCAGGCGAGGTACGGCTGGAACGGAGATTTGAAAATGAGGGTGTTGCGGTCGATGCCCTGGGCTTTGAGGGCCTTGTGGAATTGGATATAGGCGATGCAGATAGACATCCAGGTGAAGAGGTTGGCAATGGTGACGAGATTCTGGAACCAGGTGAAGACGATGGCAGAGCCGGACGAGCAGGAAAGGAAGGTGAGGAGCGAGATGGAGGCGGTAATCATGACACAGTAGTAAGGTACACCGGCTTTGGAGCACTTGAGAAGGATCTTTGGGGCTTGGCCGTTCTGGGCAAGGGCGTACATGTAGCGGGATCCAGTGTAGAGGAAGGCGTTTGCGGAGGATGTGGCTGAAGTCAGGATGACCGCGTTGATGATGGATGGCAATGCTGGTACACCGGCACGGTAGACGGCAATGACCCATGGCGAGGCAGCGGCACCGGCAGAATGGTGTTTGATGGCGCTTAACAAGTTTGGCTCATTGTACGGAATAAGCACACCAATGGCCAGTGTGCCGAGGACGTAGAAGAACAGGATACGCCAGAACACACGGCGGACTGCCTTAGGAATGTTGTGTCTTGGGTTCTCAGCCTCACCAGCGGCAACCGCTACCATCTCTACACCACCATAGGCGAAAGCAGCGTTGATCAGAGTGGAGAAGAGACCCAAGAAGCGACCTTCGGATCCAGTGGCGATGTACTCTTTCATGGCACCTGGGTGCTTCCAGTAGCGGAATCCGAGACGGTCGTGCGTGGGTCCTCCACCGAGATCGATGATGAACGCGAATATGAGTAGACCAACGATTGTGAGGATCTTGATACTGGCAAAGCAGAACTCCGCTTCTCCATAGATGGAGACTGCGAAAATGTTGAGACAGACGACGATGACGATGATAATGGAGATCCATGCTGCGACATTGATGCCCTTTGCACCGTTCCAGTACTGAATGACAACCGATGCAGCAGAGATTTCAGCGCAAAGAGTGATTGCAGACTGGTACCAGTTGTTCCATCCCACAGCAAACCCCATGGCTCCGTCGCAGTAGCGCGCACAGAATTGAGGGATAGCACCAGGAAGTGGTAGCCATGTAGCCATTTCACCGAGAGATTGCATCTAGGTTTACGCGTCAGGCGATTGTAACGCTTTGGTTCCAAGAGAGCAGCTTACCATGGCATACACGGCCAGACCAGTGAAACTGTACCCAAGCAAGAGACTGAGGGGTCCGGCTTGCGTGAAAGCACGGCCGATACCCAGGAACAGACCAGTACCGATAGTACCGCCAAGAGCGATGAACTGGATGTGCCGAGATTTGAGACTGAGAGGCCATCGTTAGCTACAAAGCTCGTAGAGAGTTAAAAGGTTCATATATCAGCACACCCACGAGTCACATATCCGTATTCTTCAGCGGTCGCCAAATCACCGTACATGTCCGCCGCCTCACCCATCCGGATCCCTTTCTCGTCGACCACCCTCGCCATGTCGTCGTAGGGAGGCGAATCATTGGTGTATTTCCCTGCAGGACTGATGTTGTACTGTTCCTTGTCCATCTTTTGAGTAGTCCCAAGGGGACAAGATTTACCAATATGTCAAATGATGTGTGGGTGAGGAATGACGGAGGAGGGGAAGCGGAAATGTTTAATACTCCGCTTATCAACCGAACTGGCAGTCAGGCTGATAAGGAATTCAGTGAATGGATGTGAAGGATGAATTGCCGCCTCTGAGCATAAAGGCGCAAATTCTCCTACCATATATTAATAGAGAATATTAATCCAAAGGACGGGTGGTTCAAGACAGATGTTAAGGCCCCTGTTGCTTTATACATGTATGAGACCTGAACAAAATACGCCTACGCGAAGTGCAACCCTAATTTAATTCGCTATCGGTACTAGCACCCACTGACTGGCAGCATGAAGACCGGACCCGGATAAGCAGATGATATGCGTGAGTTGGTGCGGTCGTAACCTTTTCCCGCTAAGCTACAAAACGGCAGGTGCGGTCTGCCTCAGGACTCCCCAACCCCAAGCTTGTTTGCGTTTCGTGTCTGGAACTTTGGAAGCATTCCATGCCGGACCAGTCAAACCCTTCCCACCAGTTAGAAGCATTGTAGAGTCGTCAAGGTTGCGTTGGCATGACTGAGACGAGTCGAAGGAAATCCTCCGCCCATGCTTATCTCAGGCTTTCCTGCCGACGAAAGCACATGGTAGTAGTCGGACCATGGCAACACTTTACTTGATCTGTCGTCGCCCCATTGCTAACACCTCCTTAGTTGGTGGCCATGTGCGATATTACTTTGATTGGCCATAGTAGTGGCGTGTACTCCGTACCTAACCACGACTCCGCCATCCGCTGTGGGGTATCCTGTCTTGTCTGCCTGTCGATAAAAACGGAAGCTCGGACGATCTTTCTTTTGAGCTCGATCCGGGCCATGTGCCATTATACCAATACCAATGGGCGTCTCGAGCGTAAGAGAATGGGAAACGTAATAAGACACTCGGTTCACCACTATTTCAACCCAAGAAGAGAATCCCTTCTAGGCTTTTCAGCGCTTGTACATCGCAGTCATGAGACCTCTAAGCTATCAATCTTCGAAAGCACCAGAGTTGTGTTACAGCGTCAGCCTCGCTAGAACTCTTCTGGATGATCACAGATCTTTGCCCGCGTTGTCGGTAAAACGAGGTTCTGGTGGTCTGCTTCATGATTTGATTGGAGTCGGCGCAGTTAGGGGTAGTTTAGTCGCTGTGCCGTTTTGGATACATCCCCGGTGATGGCGTTGTACCCGTCAAAAGAAGTTCTTGCGCTTCTAGATCCCCGCAGAAGCAAGTGGTGAAAGTGTTCTTCAGCAGATAAGGTGCTATTCAGTTGGTTTTTATCTAACCTTTGTTCGTGTTGGCGGGTTTAATTCCTGGAAATTATCAAGTACACCGCCCGAGGGCCCTAGAGTCTTAAGGAGACGATGCCCATGCCCATCCAACAGAAATCGTTGGCCCCCAAGATAAGACCCTGTTTCGAAATTGAAGAGAGCCATGAATAGTAATATACAGAGCCTGTGAAAGTATATGAGAAAGCCTTGAACGCTACTTATCACTAAGGTGTTCCGAGGCATACTACTGGCCTGTCTTAGTGTTTCGAATGTTGACGTTGGTGAAAAGACACAAGAGACTCCCTCTCCACATTAGCACTTTGTCATGCTATCGGCATCGTCTCTTGGACTTTTGGAACTCAGGTTGCCTTACAATCGACATGTGCTTTGCTATGCCTCTGGTCTTTCGCTTGTGCAATAAGCTCCAAAATTTCGGTCCGCTGGCGTCTACAATGAAGTGTACATATTCGTCTTTCGTCAAACATCTGAAGCCACCTGTCTTGTTATTATGGGTAGGTGCCCGATTGATCTAGGCGATGAGATCGGTGAAATGATAATTCCATTGCCGTCACCAATGATCAGTGCATCTACATGGTATGTAGCTAAGGCACATAAAGCTATTTAAGAGTTCTATCGTATCTCTGCGATGCTCTCCTCTCTTTGGTCTTTCGAGTAGCAAGACACAGGCCTGAATTGGTCAAGAAAGTCTCGTTCTGTCTTTTTCAGCTAACGGTGCAAGTTATATATCGGTCGGTTAGGGTACAAGTAACCCCTGGATGTGCCAGAGACTCGGTGGCAGAAAGACAAACATTAAGTTGACGGCAAATATGAGGCCTTTTCTAAAGCAAAGCGATATGCATCTATCAAAAAAATGAAGAACCATACACCCAGCCTCAAAATGTCTGTGTGACGCTTTGGTACTATCTACGCCACGATACCATCGTCCTCGGTCGAGAAACCACCAAAACCCAGAAGCCTTCATTCTCTGACTCCAGGTGGATCGGAACAGTACCCGGTGGATGCTGAAACGAAAAGAAAGCTGAAGGAAAGATAGATGGAAGGTTTGAAAAACAAGCTTAATTTCGGAAGGATCAAGCGGAATCTAGGATTTGAGATGCGGAGATCTGCAGACAATATTAACAACAGATGCATGGAATGTATACTTAGAAAAGATGGCACGGATGGTACCTGGAACTGTCTCAGTTTAGGATGAGAAGCGATAAGCGACATCGCAAAGCTTGATAGTACGGTAGTGGAGGCGATTCTGCGAGGCAAGCCTTCCGAAAGCTTGTAACCATCAGGGGGCATAACGACAGTATCAGAAATGTGGGGGTGCTTTCTTGATCAGGATTCCAAGTACGTATATCCAATCTGTGCACTGGCACAAGACTGTTTGAAAGGTACAACATATTAGTAGGGCTGACATTGCCAGGATAAGGTAGCATGGGATTCGAATGGCAGTGTTAATCTAGCTAGACAGCAGTGTATATTGGGATATATTCTTGAACATAGACCTGAATATGTAGTTGCTTAATAGAAGCATTCAAATGCTATGCCTACGTATGATGCCCGATTCTTCGAGCAGTCTTAGAAATTCGTGAGATCTTACATGGACCATGAACACGTATCTACGGAATACTGGCTTCCGGATCCACACTTTCAGATAAAGTTATGAGCAGCAGTACCGTCACCCACCTCGTTTCTTTGGTGTTTGTGGAGAGGAAGTCGTCGCCAACCCAAGTTTGTTCACTTCTCGAGCCTTTCAGGTAAGCGAGAGATTTGCCCACAAACTTTCAAATCCGGCATTACTGACAATAAACACAGAACATCCAGCTTAACAGCGAGGCACCGCAATCAAGATGGTGAGTCCACCCGATCCTGATCATAGGTTCCTGGTGCTCCATCTCTCGGAATCCAAGATCCATCGAGTCCTTGCAAGAAGCTTCGGTTAATATCTGAAGCGCAAATTGCTGACTCTGGACCATTGTGACATTAGCCTTTCACCAAGTTGGTCAAGAATAGTGCGTACTACAGGTGAGTGACATTCTATTAAATATTTTGAATGGCATATCAATGTAGGACTGACTCGTTGCAGCCGTTACCAAACCAAATACAAGCGTCGTCGCGCAGGTAAAACCGACTACTACGCCCGCAAGCGTCTAATCACTCAAGCCAAGAACAAATACAATGCTCCCAAATACCGCCTCGTCGTCCGCTTCACCAACCGGGATATTGTCATCCAAATCGTCACGTCTGAAATCACCGGCGACAAAGTTTTCTGCTGCGCCTACGCCCACGAGCTCAAGCGCTATGGTATCAAGCATGGTCTCACCAACTGGGCAGCTGCTTATGCTACTGGTCTTCTGATTGCTCGTCGTGCCTTGGTAAAGTTGGGATTGGACCAGGAGTTCACCGGTATTGAGGAGGCGGACGGAGAATACAAGCTTACCGAGGCTGCGGAGGTTGACGGTGAAGACCGTCGTCCCTTCAAATGCTTCTTGGATGTCGGCCTTTCTCGTACCTCGACTGGAGCTAGAATATTTGGTGCTATGAAAGGTGCTTCCGACGGCGGTATCCTCATCCCTCATTCCGAAAACCGTTTCCCCGGCTACGATATCGAAACTAAGGAACTAGACGCCGAGACTCTTCGTAAATACATCTTCGGTGGTCACATTGCCGAGTATATGGAGACTCTTGCCGACGACGATGAGGAGCGCTACAAATCACAATTCCAAGGTTACATCGACGATGATATCGAGGCTGACGGGCTAGAGGAACTGTACCAGGAGGCCCATAAAGCTATTCGCGAGGACCCATTCAAGAAGGATGACGAGGCGGGAGAGAAGAAATCGAAGGAGGAGTACAAAAAGGAGAGCAAGAAATACAAGCAATCGAAGTTGAGCAAGGAAGAGAAGATGGAGAGGGTCAAGGCGAAGATTGACAAGGTGAAGGCTGATATGTGAGGTGCTCAAACGGCTAAGAGCAACTACTTGATCAAGCGGTTATGATACCTGGTGCATGTTCTCTATTGAGCACGTATGGCTAAAACAAATCTCACGAATAAAACTGATTAGCCCCAGAGCAAGTCACTGGTGAGAGGATGATTCAAAATAATGTTGAGCAACATTTGTACCGAATTCGAAAACCCCCTAGCTACCGAAGCTCGCTTGCGTCGATCATCTCTCACGTGTTCGAGTTCACCAGCCTTAATATTACAGCTCATAGTCAGAGCGTTTATAACTATTCAACAAATCTACTACCGACGTGTCTAGTGACTGGACATCTTTGAAGACAGTCATCCATCTTCTTCAATTTCTCTACTAATGCACCCCTGACGCATTGCGACCCCCTTACTTCGAAGGAGCCTCTGCTGCCTAACGAAGTTTCCCATCGTTATAAACACCTTGTCTCCAGTAAAAATCCGGAACATATCCTAGCTTCTTACTCATCAATCCAATTTCAATCTCTGTCATGATGGAAGAAATCTCCAGAGAAGAATTCCTCTCTCAACCCCCTCGTCCCCGTCCCCATCTGCCACAACCCTCTCAAAGCTTCCCCTCTTATCCTCCACCCTAGACATCAGAACCTGCGACATTTCCCCAACCCCAAACCCTAACAGCCCAATACCTGCGCACCCTCTCCGCTTCCATCTCCGGGCACGCCGCCTCCGCCACCTTCGCTTGCGGGGGTTTTATCCCGCTTTCCCCTTGGTCTTCACACGGAGCTTACTCCAAACCCGTCGAAACCCAGAAAGAAAAAGTCACGCTTCGCTGGGACTCCCGCACCTCAATCAGCAGCAGCCCAACCACGCCCCTACGGGAAAAAACTATCCTTCCCCCTCCAAGGAGCCGACGACGACGAGAACGCCCTCGCAGACCTAATCGCCGACTGCCAGCCCGCGACTTTCGGTTTCGACGGCCGCGACGTTCTAGATGAGCAGTATCGCCGAGCGGCCATGATGGATAAGGAGAGCTTCTGTACGGATTTCCACCCAGCGGATTGCGGGATCTTGGAGGCAGTGGGGAGGGTATTGGGGGCGGGGGTTTTGGGGGAGGGAGGAGGGTTGGGGGTGAGGGCAATTAAGGGGGAGATCTATAAGTTGAATGTGCATGGTAGTTTTCATTGTTCCCGTTGTTTTGTCGTGTCTTGTTTTGGGGGGGAGAAGAGGATTGAAGTGGATGGATTAACTTGCTGACAAAGATAGATCTACTCCGGCCCCTCAGGCGTCTTCCACCCACATGTCGACACCCCCCGCGGCGAAGGCCAGTTCGGCAGCCTAGTCGTCTGCCTTCCTGTCTCTCACCAAGGCGGCGCCCTCCTCGTCACCCACCGCGGCCAAAGCGCCACCTTCGACTGGAGCAGCACCAGCACAAGCGACTCGGACCCTGCGATCCAATGGGCCGCTTTCTACGGCGACTGCACGCACCAAGTCCTTAAGGTCACCGCGGGGCACCGCATCGCCCTAACCTACAACCTCTACTTCTCCTCCCTGGGCGCGCTTGCACAGCCCGTCGCGGACCCGATGCGTTTGGCGCTGTATGCGCCTGTGCAGGATATGCTGAGGCAGCCTGCGTTCCTCAGAAGGGGGGGTGTGCTCGGGTTTTTCTGCCATCACGCGTATGCGCATTCGAGTGAGAGCGGACGCACGGGGCTGCCGGGGGGGTTGAAGGGGGTGGACCTAGCGGTGTTTGCGGTGTTTGCGGCCCTGGGGATGGGGGTGAGGGTGGTGCCTGTTGTGCGGAAACCGGGAGGCGGGGGATGGGGCGGCTTGAGGGTGAAGGATGCTCCGCCGAGGGAGGGTTTGGTGACTGCGCCTGGGGCAGGGCGAGATATGCCTCGGAGGCAGAGTCTGGTCTTCGATGCTGATTATGAGGGGGTACATGAGGAGGAGTGGGAGGAGGAGAAGGATGATGAGGACACGATCATCGTTGATAGCGACGAGGACACTATGGACGAAGAAGACGAGCGCTACTACTCCTCCTCTCCAGAATACGAAGAGCCCGACCGCGAAATCCCCGGCTCCATCGTCGGTACAGCGCTCCACGGCCCCGCTTTTGCCGCTGATGTCGAAGACGTGGGATGGCGGGCTCTAAATGTAGGGTTTTCCCTGTTGCTTCCTATTACCACGAGTGTATGAGCCAGAAGGCGAGCTGATGATCAACGGGTAGAAAATCAACACCTCCAAGCACTGGCCCCACGACCTCGTGCCCAAGATCCACTGGATGAACGATCCAGCGCATGAGGAGTTTGCGTTTGCGCATATTGCTGTACGCCCTCCCCCCCGCGGTTTCCCCACCTTAACCCCTTTTCCCCAGCACACCTGATCCGCTTCAACTACTTCATCAAACCCAAACCTCAACCCCCTCCTTAACTCCTCACCATACCCCTTCCGTCAACCCCTCAACCCATCCACCATGCCCATTTCATTCTGCACACAAGCGCTGATCGATACAGCATTTAGTACGGCAATCAAGCAGAGCTGGAATGGAAGTTTTCTGCCGCGGCGATTCTGGTCGAGGTGCCGCCTAGTGAGGAGAGAGGGGGTTAGGAGGCTGGGGGGAAAGGGGGGGAAAGGGGGTGGAAGGGGGGGTGGAAGGGGGGTTTTATAGAAGGAATGTGGTAGCAGGTAGCCAGTTCTTGTTTGCGTTTCTCAGTGTGATGATGTTATTCTTAGAGGGCGACACATTTGGATCTGCCCCTGCTCTGGGTTTCCAGCCCTGTAATGTCCTTGAAGGTGCTACGTTCAGGGTTTCTAGCTGGGGCTTCTGGGCCTTGGCTTGTTGAGTTGACTGATTCCATGCTTGTAAAAAAAAAGTTGGCTAGCTATCCGCACGGGCGGAAGGCGATGTGAAAGGTCTGGTAGTCTTGGGCTGAATCCCTTTTTTTTTTCTTTATTAAGCGTGGACGTCTGAAGGGGTGGGTTGTGGATTACGGTAGGTTGCTGGACTGATATCTATGTATGTTGGCGGTTAGGTACGATGGATATAGAGGAAGTTCTGGTATAGAATGCTATTCCGAGTATGTATTTTCATGAGGATATACTTATATACAAACCCCCAGTAAGAGGCAACGAGTCGACACCTGCATCTAAAGCCCCTGACATTCCTCATGCCGCCATAGTACCCGTAAGAACAGATTTATACAGTCCAAAACCCGACCCCATTGAATCCGCAAGCCACGCGCCCAATCCAAAGCAAACTCCAACTTTCACCTCCTGACGTCCTTAATCTTCGTCGTCTCGACCAAAATCGGAAACGCCTTCGCAAACGTCGGCCCCAAGCTCCAATTATTCAGATCCCTCAAATGCTGCTCAAACACTGGATTAATGCTCAACTCCTCGCTGCCAGGCACACTCAACAGGCAATCACTAGCCTCATACGGCCAGTTCAGACTCAACGTTGTCGTGTAGGGGATGAAGAAGTTGTCAAAAGGGATTTTGGGGTATACCTGGACCATCTTGTCGCGCATGCGCGGCCAGGGGAGATTATCGATCCAGGTTGGGTGTGGGGTGAAGAGCTGACTAGGCCGGGGAGTGACCCAATCAGGGAGGCGATCGTAGGTTTCTTGCGTGAGGGAGATTTTCCAGCGCATAACGAGGAACATGATGTAGAGCACGGCGACTTGCTCCGGGATGGTGCAGAGATCTGGGAATGTACGGAGGATGTCGGTGAAGACTTTGCTTAGGGGGTGCGAGTAGATGCTGCGTTCGGGGTTGAGGAGTGAGGAGACAGAGGGGTAGGCGGGGCCTACAAGTTTCTGGGGAGAGATGCCTTCGGCGGCACGGGCTTGTTGTTCGGCGAGGAAGTCGAGAAGGAGGCCGTCGAGGGGGCAGGTGGGGCCGATGTTGCGGACCGGGACTGTGTGAGCGAGGGTAGGAGTTTCGAAGTTGGGGAAACCTTGGCTGCTGGAGTTGGGCGATTTGGCGGTTTGTGGGGTCAGGAGGTATTCCGGTAGTTGCGAGCCTGTCCGGGCAGCTGCCCCAGCTTGCTCGATCTCTTGTCGGCCGCCGAGTAAGAACCCGAGATCTAGTTTCTCTCCCGACGTACGGATGTCTGGTCCATGGGTGATGTTGTTCCTCTGGCGGTCTGGAGCTGGTGCGTGTGGAGTATACGCAGCTGGGGACTGCGTTGCTGAGCTCTGTTGCCGGCTTTGGGGCGAGGTAATATAGATAGATGACGTTGAGGCCCCGCTTCGGAGTGAGGCAGGATCTGGGTAAGGGAGAACAGAGCTCGTGACATTGTTGTGCCCATTCGATCCTGCATCTGTCACAGAAGTGGGAAGAAAATTTGGTTGCTGCCTCGTACTACAATGTATCCCGGAATTGGAGTCTGCAGAGCAGTCTGTCAGCTGAAGCTAGCATACTACTCAACATCCGTAGTTCAAGTGTTACCACTCGCCCCATTTCCTCCCAGCAGGGGCTGTATGATACTCAGTACAGAGTTCAACCGCCTCTTGATGTCCTCGTTTTCAGCTTCAACAGCCTCCTTCTGCTGAATCGCATGTCGCAATTCCTGATACGGCTGCTGAGAGGTCAGATCTTCAATCTTCCTTTCCAACGTCTCTATCTGCCCTTTCGTCCTCTCGCGAATGGCCCTCTGAGCTTCCCGATCATTCGCACGCTTTTTCGCTAGTTGCTCCGGAGTAAGGTTCGCTACGCCCCGGGATCCTGAGGCAGATGTCCTCTGCTTCTTGCCGGACGGAGGCAAACCATTGGATGTGGAATTGGTCGGGGAGGTGGCGGCGGTGCTTGAAGAAGGTACGGAGAATTTCCTGTCTGGTCGGGCATCCATTCAATCAGGAAGGACTTTTATCCAACCGACTAGCAGGGTTCGCCAAAAGATGCAGCAATCCGGAGATTCAGTGTCAGTAAACCATCCTGCTGGCTCTCGTCGCGAGTCATGAAGTCCGAGACGTCCGGGGCGGGAGAAGACACACTAAGGGTTCGCTTAGCCAACCGCTCCGCGAACCCTGCAGGTATCAGTTATCGCAGTCTGCATATGGTGGTCAAGTACACAGACGCACCGTGGTGGTCCGGCTTTTCATGCTCATATATATAATCTACTTTTGAAGGTAATGGTCTAGCTTTACTTCTGATTGCTGTACACGGGCCTCCATTAAAGCAAGGAGCCATGCCCCAAAATTTGAGCAACCCGCCAAAGGGATCCTCTGCCAAACAGGTCTCAAGCCTATTCAAAACATAGGAGAGTAGATATATTCGTACTCCCAAAAGCTCCTTCGCTATGCAATATACACAGTACTTTCTCTCTGAATTCTATTCAATCATGTGGTTCATCTTAGTGATCTATTCATAGGTTAGCCGACCATTTCCCGTCAGCAGATATTTTAAACCACTCATTACCTTTGTCCTGAGATAGCCCTCAATTTCCTCACTGTGGATGCCCCTCTTTCCACCTGTTTTCCAAGCCAGCGGAATCATGGCAACCCTTTGCTTGACAACAACCTCACGATTGGGACCTTCGACAGCACGAACTTTGTCCGGATTATTTGTAAGCAGCTTGATGCCTGCATCACCGCCAAACCCAAGATCCATCAGCATTGCAGTAGCCAGTCCATAACTTCTTGCATCTGCCGGATGTCGTAAGAGCAGATTTGCTTCTACCGTATCTGAACCCAGGTCTTGTAGATTGTATGCCTTTAGCTTTTCCCCTAGTCCAATTCCTCGACCTTCTTGGCGCAGATATATAATGACACCACCCGTGGAAGAAGGAAGGGACATTAGTCTAGCCGCCTCGTCCAGTTGTTCTCCGCAATCGCATCTGGCAGACCACGCCGTCTCACCTGTATAGCATTCAGAATGTATACGAACAAGAGGCGCTGAATTGTCTGGAGTTTCTGGGGATGACGATGGGGATGATGTAGGCCCAGATATAGGCCCTTTGTCTCTATAGTCACGAGGTTGGGGATCGACTCGACTCGAGGTTCTCCCCGGGTGTAATCTGCCAGTGTATGCACCCCTTATCATGCGGTCAAGCTCTGACTCTCCGGGCCGCGGCGCATTCAGAGACCTTGAGCGTATATGAGGTCCAAACACAATCGCAAGATGTTCCTTCTTATCAACATTGTTCTGATAGAGATGTAGAAACATCTCTGCGCCGGTCACTGTGGGAATCCGCGCGCGCACAACGCAATTGACCTCCGGAAGGATTTCCAGAAGTTTGGGTGGCCTTTGGCTTGTTGTGTCTACCGGTATCGCTTTCGGCTCTCTTTGTGGAGCCGGAGTGCCCGTCCCGGGAGTAGATGGCGGTGTAAAAGCGGGACTGAGTAGGGTGTTCGGTGGGGGAGAGTCTGATCTGCCATTTTCGAGCACATATTCAGGAACATTTTCCAGAGTCTCCGGCTTGGAAGGAAGGATTGGCGAGACGTGGGATGGCAAATCTCGCATTGCTGGGGTCAGACTAGGCATCGCATGTTTGTAGGACAAGAAGTGTCCACGGCGCTTTTGAGATATCGGATGACAAAAGGGTGGGCGGAACAATTTCCGGTCCCTGCCGGGAATCGCCTCCTAGGGCTGCGCCTCGGCATTGTTCTGCGGAGCAGATTGGGCGATTTCTATTATCCGTTCAAAATTCTAGAATTACTGAGCCAAATCTCGCTTATTTTGACGACTTGCCCTGTCACCCCTGTGGTTGCCTCAGGACCTCAGACGTGTTTTTGCAACTAAACCCCTTCGGATCAGATGCCTTGCTTAAGAAGAACAGACGGGACCCTCCCATCACCAGCACGCTCTATTACTTCTGGAGTTCTGATAATTCATCTTTCAATATAACCCTGTTCGTATTGGAGAATTCCATACCTTGGCCGTGGCATCGTATGTCAACACACTGTGGCACTTAAGTCGAGTTTTCATTGCTGTAGCTATATACTCATCTGCAGGCATCAAAGTAGTTGTGCTTACAATACAGACTCTGTCGCCTACCTTAATGCCACTATCTTCTATGATGAATCATGCTTGCTGCATATATCAAATATAAGACGACCGTGTGTTCCCTAAGGAGAACCTTGTTGCGAGTGGCAGCAAGATATATACATCTTGAAAGGAGAAGCTACACAAAGATTTTCCACTCTTCTTTACAATCAAGCCGCTCGTCGTAGCTTTTCCCTGGTTGATTTTTTCTGCAAAAACAGAAATCATGGCAAGAGAAATTGACCTTCTCACTCGCGGCAGCGGCCACTTGGGTTTTTGTGCTTTGGTAGGAGCTCTCGAAGCCGGCTATCATGTTCATGCAGTAGTACAGACTCAAATCAAAGCGGACCTTATCCTTGCTGCACCTTCAATCAACGCCGTGAAACCAGGCCCAAGGCTTGAATCCATTATCGTGTCGGATATCCTTGCCGACGGCGCAGATGATAAGGCCGTCAAAGGTGTAAACTATATTGTGCATGCCGCATCTCCTATTGCTTTTCAACGGACGGTTACGAGCGCGACCTCATCGAACCCGCAATCAAGGGCACAATTGGTTCTACCAAGTCTGCCGCTAAGGCTCCATCAATGAAGCGAGTCGTCATAACCTCCTCGGAGCTTGCGGTAATTCCTTGGGAAGACTTCATCAAGAATGAATTTATGTCATGTCTTCTGTCCTGATGAGACGATCCTGTACTGGTTCTTACAATAACCACTTCCAGGCTTATGGCGCAAGTAAGACAGTGCCCTGAACGCAACGGCAAGATGGATTGAAGCAGAGATGCCTCAGTTCGATGTCATCAACATGCTCCCAAGTATCTTCGTTGGGAAGAATGAATTGGTCAACGAGGCCAAAGACATCCTGAAAGGGACAAACGCCGTAGCGTTCGGACAAGTTTTAGGCAAGGTGATGATAGTTTCTTCGAGTCCAGGGACAATGATCCATGTGAATGATATCGCAAGCTTCACATTCTAGCTTTAGACCTTAAGGCCAAGGGCAACCAAAACTTATAGCGTGTTCGAGCGGTGTTGAGGGCCAAATCTGGGGAGACGCTATTAAGAGTGTGAAAAAGCATTTCCCTGAGGCGGTAGAGGATAGAAGATTACCAGTAGACCAGCTCCAGCCAACGAAGAAGCTACGGCTCGATTCCAGCAAGGCAGAGAAAGTGTTTAAAATCAAATGGCAGACATAAGAAACACAAGTGAAACGCGTTGCCGAGCATTACCTGGAACTATGTACTTGGAAATGCTGGAGGTAAGGTTATACTTGAGACCAGCGTCTTTTGAAGCGAGCGTTCCACGGGGAACTAAAAGTTGAGTCTGATACATAGCGTCTAAATTGTATATCCGATCGATATGGATGAGAGAGTATCATGTAATCAATGCTTAGGGCAAATAGCAAGATTGGGGGTGGAGGAAAGGGAAACTACCGCTGTATCGTTGGTCCAACGCCTTTCAAATGGTATGAACGCCTTGTTACTTTGGTTTTCCGGATTTATAATGGACAAGTGACTCCAAGAAAACTTCGAAAGCTTCCTGGGCCCCTGGCTGAAAGGAAGTGTCCTGTCCGAACGGATGATGTTCCGGGGTTGGCGGTGCGGGTGGCGCCGTGATGATCAACATGTGTCCTGATTACCTTAAGGTACGATACTGTGATTAGTCAATCGAAGTCGTCCCTGACAGCCTGAAAAGGTCAAGCCTCTCGGACAGCGGAACGATGGGCGAAGGCTTCTGTGCCGGGTCTTGGGGCCACAGAGACGGAATCTACACCTTCTTCGACCGGCGTAGAAATGCAGGCTGCTGAAAACATAGAGATGACGTCGGTGATGACGTTACCCGAGGAATCTACTGGCCCACGGCTTCAAGTGCGGTACTCCTCCATAAGGCAGAGTTGAGTGCCTTAGTACCGACTTGGTATTCTGATTTCTAAGAACCGGAAGAAGACCCGGTCATCGTAAACAAGGTCTGATAGAGTAAGAATATATAAAGGGGACTTGGAATCATCATTTCAATTCTGCATAGTCGCATTCCTACAATACATCTCCTTTTATCTGCCGTCTGATCTCTACTATTCATATATATTCCATGTCATCAAGCACAATGGCACCAGCAGCACGCTATGAATCGGCCGACGTCGACGCTTCCCCGCTGGGACAAACGCTCCAATTCGAATTCAGCGGTCAGAAGGCTACGAACAGATTGTGAGCTTCCTCCCACACGCTACAATCCACATCCAGTTGTAGCTTATAAAGTAACAGTTTGAAGGGTGCAATGACGGAACGGCTGTCGTCGTGGGATCCCAAAAACTTCGAGGCCCGTGGCATACCATCCAAAAACCTGATTAATGTCTACAAACGCTGGGGCGAGGGCCAGATTGGCACAATTCTCACAGGAAACCTTATGATAGACTATAACCAGCTGGAGGCCAAGGGAAACGCAATCATTCCTCCAGAAGCCAAATTTGAGGGCGAGCGGTTCGAGGCATTCGAGACTTTGGCGGCCGAGAGCAAGAAACACGGAAGTCTGATAATCGGCCAAGTTAGCCACCCAGGACGACAAGTTACAACAGACATTAATAGTGACCCTGTCTCTGCAAGTGACGTCCAATTAAAAGGAAGCATCATGGGCATGACGTTTTCCAAACCGCATGCGGCATCGACAGAAGAAATACAAAAAATCATTAATGGGTTTGCCCACGCGGCCGAGTTCCTCCACAAGGCAGGCTACGATGGAATTGAGCTTCATGGAGCGCATGGTTATCTTCTGTCACAATTCCTCTCACAAACCACAAACAAGCGCACCGACAAGTACGGTGGAAGCCTTGAGAACCGCTCTCGCCTAATCATGGAAATTGCCGACGAGGTTCAGAAGCGTGTACCCAAGTCCTTCATTCTCAGCATCAAGATCAACAGCGTCGAGTTTCAAGACAAGGGCTTCGAGTCGGAAGAATGCAAGGCTCTTTGCGCTAGTCTAGAAGCCCACCATTTCGACTTCGTCGAGTTGAGCGGAGGTACATATGAGGAATTGGCCTTTACGCATAAGAGGGACAGTACCAAGAAGCGCGAGGCCTTCTTCCTTGAATTCGCAGAGACGATCGTGCCAGCTTTGCACAAGACGAAAACCTACATCACGGGCGGCTTCAAAACCGTCGGCGCTATGGTCGGCGCTCTCAAAACCGTCGACGGCGTCGGCCTCGCACGACCCGTCTGCCAGGAGCCAAGACTATGCGCCGACATCCTTAGCGGCAAAGTCAAAGGCGCCATCAAGCAGCGACTTGACGAAAGCAACTTCGGCATCACGAACGTGGCTGCCGGTACTCAGATCCGCATGATTGGAAAGGACCAAGAGCCCATTGACATGAGCCAGGAGGAATTTGAGAACGCTTTTTACAAGGATATGGGTAACTGGAGCGAGACAATGTCGAGCGATCAGGGACTCTATGCGTACGGGTTTATTGATATTGAAAGCGTCAAGCCCCATGCGTATGGGGTTGCATATTAGGTATGGGGCGTAAAGATGTAAAAGAAGACGTATATAGGGGTATTAGATGTACTCATAGCGGCACTTTAAAGATGTAAATAGATTTCCCTTGACCCGCATTCTCGGGTTTTTGACATTGATAGTAAAAGTTACAAACCCTCCACGGGCCAAAAAAAAGCTCTTCGCCGCAGACACAAGCAGTATCCCTGGGGCAATCGTACGAGTACAGCTGAGCTTAGACACAATCGATAAACCAACAGAACGCGATAATATAAATTTGCACGACTTAGAAACAAGGCGGTTTTCCCTGAGCCTTTTATGTTTCAACCACGAGAAAACTCCCGTTATTGTTATCTTTGATTATAAAGCAAAAGGAAAGCGCTCCCAGATCGGTCGATCTCTTGATGTCGTTGGATAACAGTCGAACCCGTACCAAATGCGCCGACGAAGCAGCTGCTTGTACTTGCTTGATGGAAGATATATCTCTCGTGCTACAAATATATGCTTAGGTTGACATCAGTTGATGATTTAAACCGCTACGGCGTAACCTTCACCAACGATCTTCCACTCGTCCTCTCTGCGGCCTGTAAAGCGGGGGTGCTCTCGCCCGAGGAACAAAACAACATCTGAGGACTGTGAGTTCGAGGCATATATAACATAGATACATATACCTACTTGCGTACAAAGCTCTTTTTGTTATTGTATGTATATAGCATTGATTTTCACAGTCTTTCGATCTAAAAATGTCATCACCGGAGATCGTTCTCTCGTCATGGGAGAAAGTTACTCTCGTGGCAGCTTGTTTGCGTGCTGGTGAGCTCCGAATCTGTCCTGCCTATTCCCCGCTAACATAGAAAAGTACATGCTGGCTTCTGGGCACTTCTTCTTGGACCGTTTCGGGGTAACACGGGAGCGTTGACTCTGAAAAACCATGTCATTGTGAGAGCGAGGCATAGCCTTTGGAAACGATAGAGGCTTACAGCATTGATAGCTTAGCATGGTTCGGACTTTTCTAAGTGTTACCTCAGTCCGCCATATGCAGTACGATCTCCATCAGGCGTCCAAGCTGTTGCTCGAAAGTACTCACGTAACGGCCTAGGTACATGCAACCTCCCCTCGCCACGTTATATGAAGACTGCGCAAAGAAAAGAGGGTTTCCTCAGCATTCTATTACCTTAGCAGATGGCACCAAGGGCTACTGGATAGGTAGCTCGAATGCCGAAAAAGTTATCATCTGGTGCCACGGTTTGCCATCCCTCTTCCTTTAATCCTATGCACGTTAAAAACACTAACCTTCCTCCCTTTTCTACCAGGCGGTGGCTACAACCTCCCCGCCTCCCCCGGCCACTTGGACTTCTGCGCGGACATCAACGCCGCCACCGGCCCAGACGTCACCGTTCTCTTCTTAGGCTACACTCTCGCACCACACGCGCGTTACCCCCAGCAACTAACTCAAGGCGTGGAGCTCCTGCGTCATCTCATCAACGACCTGAATCGCAAGCCAGAGAATATCATAGTCGGAGGCGACTCCGCCGGCGCAAATCTCCTCCTCGGCATCCTTTCCCACATCTCCCATCCCCATCCTGCCATCGCCCCGCTCGAACTCAGCGCCCCACTCCGGGGCGTTGTGCTGCTAGGGCCGTGGACGAGTTTCGACAATGAGGGGTGGGAGAGTGTCAAATACAATAAATACAAGGATGCGGTAACCCCTAAAGCCGCCAATCTCTGGAGCAGCAATTTTCTAGGAGGAAAGCCGAGGGATCAGTACAATGAGCCGATAGTTGCGGAAGCAGAGTGGTGGAGGGGTTTGAGGGTGGAGGAGGTGTTGGTGGTTGCCGGGGGGGATGAGGTCTTGTTAGATTCCACCAAGACTTTTGAAGGGAAGCTTCGAGTGAGTGATGACTGTTTTCTTTTCTAGTCAACTTCACAGAAATCGGAGGCCCGTCTATCTTTTTTTTTCTTTTTCAAAGATGTTTAGTTCAGTTTCCCATTTTTTAAACGCCTTTGTTATGTTTATAACATCGTTCTCCTACACACCCCCCACCCTCCCCTACTCCCCCCCCACCTCCTCTTCCAACCCTCCGCCCACCCTTGCCTCATCCATAGCCCCTCCCACACCCCCAGCCCTCGCTAATACCTTCTCCCCCACCCCCTCTAGTCGGTCCACCCAAAAACAGACCTAGTAATCATACCGCACGAGTTTCACGACCCGCCGACGTTGAAAGACGTCGTGGGTGATATGGAGGGCCAGACGGGTGTGATTATTGGGTGGATTGCTGACAGGATGTGAGTGTAAGTGGAGGGGAGGGGAGGGTGTGGTCTGAATAGAGGTAAGGAGGGAGGGAGGGAGGGAGAGTGTATGAGGGTTATTCGGGGTATTCAGGGTATCCAGGGTGAAAGTTGTACTTGAACCCAACGCTCTCGTCACAGCTTCTCTTCATCCCACGCAAAATCCCATTTGATCAACAACGTTAACCAGCCACCTATGCTACAAACCCCTCCCTTTCCTTTCCGTTCCTCACGCCCGCAAACGCCTCCCTATGCTCCCTCCTGCTCCTTTCCGTTCAAAGACCTACTCTCCGGGGAAAAACATTCAAACACAAGTTCAGCAGAGCAAGCCGGATCCGAGGTGTTTGAAGGCTAGTGACAATCGCGCCAATCAAGCCATCACAGCCGTCGCCCTCGCACCCTCCCTCCCCCTCCCCCTCCCATTCCTCTGCGAAGTCGGTCTCGCAAGCGTATACCTACGTCCAAAAACAGTCAGCCGCTCTTCTCTCTTCATGGCGATACTTCCACAGAGCGTACTCGGACGGGAGACAGAATGAAAACAGGAGAGCAGGGGAAGACATACTTGGCAAACGCCCTCGCCAACGCCTTCTTGCAGCTGACCTTCTGCGCGCCCACAAAACTATCGACCGTGACCGCGATCGCGCGGTCCACGTCTTGCGAGGTGCAGTATTCGGACAGGCGCATTTTGCAAAAGGCTTCGCTGATGCGCATGATGGCTTCGAGGTGGCGGACCTGCGGGTTTGGGGATCAGTCGGCTCGGATTCTTATCCTTGATGGTTGCAGTGCATGCCTCGAAAGAGGAGGGGGAGGGCTTACGGTAATAGGGTACGCGCCAGTAGCCAAGCTTTCTCTCCGCATATCAGCGAAGAGTCTGGCGACTTTGTCCTGGTCAATCTGGTACAGTTTTGGGCGGCACCTCTCCCTCGCATACAACACGTACTTCCGCAACAATTCCTGCGGGATCTCCCCTTCCTGCTTCGGTTCCCCGCCGTTGACGCGCTGCTCTCGCATTTCCTCCGTATGCGCCGTTTCCATGGCGTTCTGATTCGCGTCCGTGGCGCTCGCGCTCGGATGCGCTCTTCCGTGCGAATTAACCACAAAGTTCGCAAGACGCTCGTCCTCCTCGGGGTCGACGGTATCGCGGACGACGACGAGGATGTCGAAGCGGGAGAGGATGGGTTCGGTGAGCTCGACGTTTTGCGCAAAGGGGATGGTGCTGTTGTAGCGGCCGCCGATGGGGTTGGCGGCGGCGATGATGGCGCACCGGGCTTGCAGGGTTGTGACGATGCCGGCTTTGGAGATGGAGATGGTCTGCTGCTCCATTGCTTCGTGGATGGAGGTTCTGTCTTGGTCGTTCATTTTATCGAATTCGTCAATAAGGCAGGTGCCTCTGTCTGCGAGCACCAGTGCTCCGCCTTCGAGTGTCCACTCTTGAGTTAGGGGGTCGCGGCGGACGCTGGCGGTGAGACCAACGGCGCTGGCGCCTTGGCCGGTGGCGAAGACGGCGCGGTGCGCGGTTTTTTCAATGTATTTGAGGACTTGGGATTTGGCGGTTCCGGGGTCACCGAGGAGGAGGATGTTGATGTCGCCGCGAATGCGATGTTTACCTTGGGTCTCTTTGCTCACACCGCCGAAAAGCGAGAGAGCGACGGCGGTCTTGATATCAGTGTGGCCGTAGATGCTGGGGGCCATGGAGGCGATGATTTTGTCTACGATCTGAGGATCTCGGGAGAGCGCTCGGATTTCCCTTTCGTCTTCTTCGGTCAGGCGAAAGCCGGCGAGCTGATCATGGGATTTGATTACGTGATTGGCTTCGAGAATTGTAGCGAAGACTGGGAAACCGTTGCGGTTGTTGAGCTGGGCATCGTAATTATTTCGGTAGACGCCCGTCACTTCAATCTCTTCTCCTGGCTTGGCGGAGTCAATCAAATCCCATAAGAGAATAACTTCTCTATGGCGAGGCAATCGACCAGCTGGCACTGTTCCTGGAGATTCTTGCAGAGTGAGCTTTTGGTAGTTCCGGTATATTGTCTTCTCTGAGTTCAAAGTAAAGGGACCTCTTGACTGGCAATTCTGACAGTACGAAATCTTCACCTCGACATTCGATTCTTGTTGGAATGGCCCCAAAGTTACACCACATTTCGTACAGTCGAATCTCACATACTTTAGCTGTGGGAAAACACCCGTCCGCCGAGTCACCACCCCAGTAACTCGCACCAAGCAATTCAAATGTGTTTGACGGAGCTGACGGAGAGTATAGTGTACTGGAAGATCCGAGATGCGAACATGGATTTCTGAATGGATGCGTTCGTAATCTGGGTAGTGGAGCAAAGTCACATCCATAGCGACTTGGTCGAAGATCTTCAGCACCTCAGCGGGAGCGTTGGCGAGGAAATATGCCAAGATAGCTTTGGACGCGGAGAGATGATCATACGAGACTTCCAGAGACTCTGCGTTGACTTCTCCAAGTGTTCGTACTCGGGTGCCGTAGACTGATGTGCCATGTTCGTCGGTGTACTCGGTAAGGAAAGACTTGAATTCTCTGAAAATTGTCCGATAAACTGCAGGAAGCGCAACCCAGTCTGTCAAGCTTGAAGCTTTGACGTCTTGTAGAGTCTCAAGCGAAAGCTCTTCCTCCATAATATCTTCAGCCATGTCTTCATCCTCTTGGTCTTCATCGTAGTGATGCCTTCGCCGCCTAGGTTGTCTGGTCAGATCCATGTCTCCGTCTTCATCCTCGTCTTGCAAGAAGGCAGCTGGCATACGGCGCCTCCTGGCAAGTTCGCGATCGCGCTTGTTCAGGCGGGCTTCCAGTTGTCGTCGTGTTGCAACATCCAGCTCATCATAATCTTCATCATCGATGTCTGCGCCGGCATAGGCATCATTTTCACGGGTATTGTAATCATTTTCGAAGTTGTCTGCGAAGAGGTCGATTCCACCCTCCTCTTCTGCCATTTCGTCCACATCATCAATGTCGGCCATTATTTCGTTCTCCGGGTCTAAAACGTCGTCGTCACCATCGTCAAGGGGCATCATTGGCGGAGAAGACGGCGGAGCTGTATTGGGTATTAGAAATGTCCTATTTAGTAGTTTTTACCGTACTTACGACTCGATGGAGGCGCTGCTGAAGAGGAAGGAATGTCATCGTCTGGCTCTCTGGACCGCTTGCGCCCGGTCGAGCCAATCGCTCCACGGTTCGCGGCAGACATATTTGGACGAAGCGGCGAACTATATAGGGTGAGTTTCTGCTTTCTTATGGTAATGAAGGTGTCGTGGTTTCCAAGGAGGAAGTTCCGCCAGAGGATAGAGTTCTGGGAAAGTGGAGACGTACCTCATAAGTACTGTATTCTATGATATGTTGCGATTGTTAATATGCGCAGATCTTAACACCAACTCTAGCCACCCAACAGTTAATGTTTGTCGTGATTACTGTTTGTGTAGAATATGAGCTTCGAAAGAGATAAAGTCGAGCCACGAAGCGCGTCAAGAACGCGAATTGTCGCGAATCCACTCTAATACGGTGGCCTCTAACTTCACTATTTACTGCCGAGACAAGTAATCTAAACTTAGGTTGAAAAAACATCAATCAAATAATAAGACTAATTATTGAGGATTCCAACGATCTGTGTTTACATTAAAGACGGAATAAATCATTACGAGAGCCAAAAATTGATCAGAACGAGGCTCGAACTCGCGACCTTGTCCGTACATAAATGTTAAGGACACTGATGATAAGTTAGAAATGATTCAAATAAATCTTTTCGGAAGACGAACCGTGATAACCAACTACACCATCCGACCTGAAACAATTGGTCCGTAGATTGATTATATTCATTCTAAATGGAGACCCTCCGGATCTGTAATTACAAGAGACGGTAATAAAGTGTTCTTACTTGTATCATTGCCTTCCCGTACGCTACTCTACTAAACAGAAAGGTGTCTATATCTAATAGCACGATCCAGAACCTCTGAGCTTTCATCCTCGAACACATACACAAACACAACGCGCCAGTGCTGTCGCATTAACCGGCCTTCACTCGCACCACTCACTCAGAACAGTGCGGAAGGCTGAGAAACAGATCAAAATAAGCAGAATCGAGTATCTGTGGTGTAATTTCAGAGCCATTAGTTCAAGGAATCGCATAGAAATATATTCTAATGAGATGTCTCATGGTTGTGCCTGACATACTACGCGGAGTTTGTCGCGAAACCACTTTAGTACGGTGACCTACAACTGCACTATCTACCTTACTATTGCGCGTAACCTCGAGCTCTTGTCTACTTGACTCTTGAGCGCATCATACACCATACTTTGACAACAACGACAAATATAGCTACCGTCCCAGTGAATATGGAGCGTGTTTTGAGTGAAGCAGATAGCCAGCCGGTCCGCAATGGCAGCCTCTGTCAAGCATCAGAAACCTCGCAAACTGCCGCCGAGTACGTCAGCTACCTCAGCGCCTTCGCTTCTCGGACTCGTCGCGTCTTTCAGATTGTTCAAAGCTGACATATAGCTTCCAGATTTATCGATAGCCAGCTGCAACTCGAGGCGGATGCGCGCGAAGCTCTTCCCTACGTACGTTGAGCCGCGCTCTTCCGTGAGGTAATCCTGACTTCTTGCAGGCCTTTGACCATTGCACCTATCCTCTCGGCCCCCTCCGCCAGAATCTCTTTTCCTGTTTAACCTGTAATCCGCCCTCTAAAAATCCATCGGATCCTTATAGTCCTGCCGCGGTCTGTTACTCCTGCTCCATCGCGTGCCATGGAGAGCATACTCTGGTCGAGCTTTTCAACCGGCGCAACTTTATCTGCGACTGTGGAACTACACGGATGCCGTCACAATCTCCATGTACCCTACGAATCGACCCTGCGACTGGAATGAAAGGCCCAGTGCATTCAGAAAAGGCGGCGGAGGGAAACACTTACAACCAGAATTTCAAAAATCGGTTTTGTGGGTGTGAAGAGGTCTACGATGCGCACAAAGAAAAGGGGACTATGTTCCAGTGTCTCGGTCTCGCTACAGAGAACGATGGCGGATGTGGCGAGGATTGGTGGCATCCCGAATGCTTGGTGGGCCCTGGGAGATGCGGTGTCCGAAGCCCAAAGGCAAATGCGAACCCTGACGATGCTCCTGCTGAAACCGAAGAGGAAGAAAATGTTGAAGCTCAAGCTGAAGACAATACAGACTCATGCCTACCACAGACACCAGGATTCCCTCACGAAGACGACTTTGAAACCTTCATCTGCTACAAATGCGTAGAAGCCAACCCATGGTTTAAGCGATACGCGGGGACAGTAGGGTTTCTACCTCCGGTGTATAAGAGCGACGTGAAGGACGATATAGAAGAGCAGCTAGTCAAGGATGAAGCACAAGAGATTGCAGAGAACACGCCTCTCTCTTCATCAACCTCCCCAACCTCACCCTCACCTCAAAACCACAAAAAGCGAAAACTCTCCGCCTCCCCTCCTTCTGAACCCACCTCACCCAAAAAGCCGAAGCTCTCCCCACCTCCTCACCAACCACACCACGAATTCCTCCCCCCCCCGCCCCCCGGATCCTTCTCCATCTTCCTCCGTGAGGACTTCCGCACCCACTTCTGCCGCTGCGCATCTTGCTACCCAGCCCTCAGCAAACATCCCCAATTGCTCGAAGAAGAAGAATCCTACGAGCCACCGCTATCAGAAAACGGCGATGAGGGCGGAGAGAGTGTAGGAACAGGGAGTCTGCTGGATAGAGGCGAGGCAGCATTAAGCAACATGGATCGCGTGCGGGCAATTGGTTTGCACCCCAACCCCCTTCCCCTCTCCTCTTTTCCCAAATCTTCGAACACAACTAACACCCGTCCCCCTTTCCCCTATCACAGAAGGCGTAATGGTCTACAACCACCTCAAAGACAAGGTAAAATCGTTCCTGCAGCCCTTTGCCGAAAGCGGGCAGGCCGTCGGCGCAGAGGACATCAAAGCCTACTTCGAGAAGCTGAGAGGGGACGAGCAGGCGGTCAAAGCTGCTAGCGGGGCTGCAGTTGCGGGCGGGGATGAGGGGGAGGGGGATGGGAGGAGGGAGCAGAGGGGTTATTGAGGGGAGTTGGTGTTCTTTGTTGTCGTCGTTATCGATGGGGAGGAAGGTGTGTGGCCCGGGCGGGTTTGAAGCCTGTTATCAGAGCAGCTGGATTAAGGTAGCTTTTGATGTCTATATTATCCGGGTAGATAGGGCCGAGCATGAGGTCTTTCGTATTGTTCTTCGCTTATACGGTCGTGAATCTTTCGTTGAGTCTCATAGTTTCAGGAGTACCAGGAATGATGGCCAGGATTATGTCTAAATGCTCCCAAGTAGATTTTAGATTATTGAAGGTGTTCCATTTATGGCTCATATGATGGGTACTTGTAAGCGAACATGAACTATAAACGCCAAAAAACAACAACGCGGATATTCGCCGAGGATGACCGTGATATATCCCAGACATCAGACGAAAAACACGCCTACTCCACAACCATCTTATCCAAAATCACCTTAACCCCCTCCCCCCTCCCCCTTCCCCCGTCCAGCCTCTCAATCATCTCCAACGCCTTCCCATTCAATTCCCTCAGCACCTTCTTACAATAATCAAAACTCCCCGTCCTCGCCATAATATCCACCGCATACCTCTTAACCTCCTCCTCCGTCGTCTTCTGCTTTAGGATATTGATCAGCTGGAGGTTCTGCGGGTTCGAGCGAATGCTGTGGATGATGGGGAAGGAGAATTTGCCTTCGGTGAGGTCTTCGCACAGGCCTTTGTTTTCGGTATATTCGGTGCTGGAGAGGTTCATGTAGTCGTCGCGGATCTGGAAGAGCAGGCCGATTAGGTTGACGAGGGGGACGTAGTCGCTGTTGGTTGTTGTTAGCAAGTCGTATGAGAGTACCGGTTGGGGGTTTTGTACGTCTCACTGCTGCTTTCAGCCTGCATGAGCTTCACAGCAAGTCGGAACAGGCCGCCAGTCTTGTTGCCTACCATCTCCAGGTAGTCGTCTTCACTAGGGCATGTTAGGGTGTCTCGCCAGAAGAGATCCATGCCCTGGCCTCGGTGCAGATTGCATAGTTCTTCGGTGTATATCTCGATGGCTCTAGGGTTATTGAGTTTGAGTAGCTCTTGTAAAGCCCCAAAATAGACATAGTTCGCCGAGTTAATCGTCTGAGCTGTGCCAAAGATTCGATGTGCGACTGGGACGCCGCGTCGGAGGAGAGAAGAGTCTTCTACGTCGTCGACACTATAGTCCACAATGTCAGACGCCAGAATCTGGTATACTTGAAGTATCTGGATCTGACATACAGTAAAGACGCCGTATGCAGCATCCCCACCACCTTGGTAATGATCGCCAAGCTCTCCTCCGGAACCTTGAGCCACACATTGAATGCCGCAATCAACTGCTTCCGTATATCCTTTCCGGGATGGTCAAACATGTAATCATAAGGTCCGAGCAATATCTTCTCCTTCTCCTGAGACCAGCTTTTCCCGCTCATATACCGCAATTCATTGCCAATGTTCTGTGGAGGGTCTGGACCAGGTGGATCGGAGGATGTAGCCGTTGTATGCAGCTTTTTACCTGCCATCCAGTCGGCTTCGGGGACTGGCTTTAAGACCGTTTTCTTGGGGGAAGAAAAGCCATTACTGACACCGGTCGAGCTTCTGCGAGGAGGAATCACGCTAGGAGGTGGGAAGCTATCGGAGACCATTGTAACTCGCGATAGCTTTCAGAGCGGTTACCAACGCTAGGCGTAGCTGTCAAGACTATTCTTCTGCGAAGAAGTAATCGTAGCTATGGTAAAGTGCTGCCTGCGCCCTGTCGCAACGGATTTCATGGACCATTGCGTTGGGCGCGGGGCTCCATGTCATAGGGATCACATGCTAAAAGTCAACATGGATCATTGTTCCACAGCGGCAAGTGCATGATGGTGCAGTAGGTTGACATCTTCCAACATTATAGAGCAAGAAAGCGATCAGATGCGAGGTAAAGAAGAGGAACAGCACATGTCGAGTACCAGGTACCTATTTAGGAGTTGCCCTATAAGGTGAGTAGCGGAAGCATCTCCGCTTGCCTCCCGCTCACTGGCCACGCCATTCACACCCTTCCCTTCCTCACCTTCTGCAATGCGCCTCCCCTACGCCCCATCCAATCCACCCTCTCCTTCTTCTGCTCCCGCATATACCCAAATCTCTGCGCGCCGTGCCCCTCAGCCCCTCCAACGTCTTGACCTTACACTCCTCCACTCTCCGCCCGTAGCTTCCGGCTGGTCCTCTTTCCTTGGCGCAATCCGAACTCAAACCACTCTCCCCGCTTCCGTCCGCGAACTCTGCATCTGCCGTGTCGCCGCCCTAAATGGGGCGGAGTACGAATGGGCGCACCACGTAGGCGTATTGAGGTCCGAAGGAGACGTTGGGGAAGTAGGAGAGAGGGAAGTCAGAAGTGGGAAGAGAGAAGCAGAAGGGGAGTTAACTGAGATGCAGTGGGCAGTGATGGCGTACACAGATGCGATGACTAGGGACGTGAGGGTTGGGGAGGAGGTTTTTGAGAAGTTGAAGAGGTACTTTGGGAAGAAGGAGATCGTGGAGATTACAGCGACAGTGGCGGCTTACAACTGTGTCTCAAGATTTCTCGTGGCGTTGGATGTGGGTGAGATGAACGAGCAGGGGGAGCATAAGGCAGAAGGCGCAGAATGAAGAGAAGAGTAGCGGTCAGAAGTAGAAGGGTAACTGTAAGAGTATATGTTGAGCAGTATCATTTTGCAAGTCCGCAACATTTCAAAGCCGTAGTGTATACAGCTCACTCCTTGCCGCTGGTTTGAACAGAAATCCCTGCTTTATACCTAATCTATTGCTGAAAACATGGGATGCATGCAGGTCATACAATTGTGTTTCTTCGCTGCAGTACTGAACAACAAAGTAATAGTAATGACTTCTAGATGAGTTGCTGAAAAGCGCGATTGACAGGTGAGCGGACCTTGTCCCCTTTGTAGAAGTCGACTGTAGCCACAGCACGCTTGCTGATGCCTTCAGGCGTAAATTCGAATTTCTATGTTCCACGTTAGCATCCCTGCATTTTCTTTTTCGGTGTTCCTGCTTTATTACCTTATAGACATCCTTGTATGCTCCGCTAGCACCGAACCGGTTCAAACCAAACTGCTCGTGCGAATATCTCTCCCATCCCATAGTCGACATTACCTCGACACTCATTGAGGGAATCCCGTCCGGGATACACTTGAGACGGTACTCTTTGCTCTGTGTGTCGAAGACTTCGAAACATGGAATTGAAACCACACGGGCCGTAAGTTTGTGGTGATCCTTGAGATATTTCACAGCTTCAATGCAAATACAGACTTCTGAACCGGTACTAACAAGCGTGATATCGGCATTTTCAGCTTCGACGGCAACGTAGCCACCCTTGATACCGTTCTCCAAGGTAGAATTCTCAAGCTGTGGAAGATTTTGACGTGTCAAAGCAAGGATGCTTGGTGTCGATTTCGAGGTCAGTGCAACATAGTATGCAGCGCTAGTCTCATTTCCATCCGCAGGACGCCAAACCATCATGTTAGGTAGGGCACGGAAGTGAGCAAGAGTCTCGATCGGCTGATGTGTAGGACCGTCTTCACCCAAGCCGATAGAGTCATGTGTAGCGACGTAAATCACACGGCAGTGAGAAAGGGAGGACAGGCGAACAGATCCAGCAGCGTAGGAGACGAAGTTCAGGAACGTTCCTCCAAAAGGAATAATGGTACCGTATGCAGCCATACCGTTCATGATGCCAGCCATACCATGCTCACGGACACCATACCGTATATATCGGCCACCCCGGTTGCCGATTCCCAACTCCGGCGGTTGAAAGTCAACAGCATTCTTCCATCGAGTATTATTTGAGCCTGTCAAGTCCGCAGATCCTCCAACAAGGTCAGGTACAGCTTCGTGGATAGCTTCTAAGACAGCCTCGGACAGCTTTCGCGATGCGACTTCCTTGTCTCCTGGCTTATACGTAGGCAGTTTCGTCTGCCAGCCTTCGGGTAATTTGCCGGACAATCTTCGTAAAAGGTCTGCATGCTCTGCTTTGTACTCCTGCCCATACTTTTCGAACATTTTGTTCCACTCCTGTTCTTTAGCAGCTCCTTCCGCAGCATGCGCGTGGTACATGTCATATACCTTCTGGGGCACCACAAATGATTCGTCGGGGTTGAATCCAAACTTCTCCTTGACCTGCTTGCAATCATCCGCCTTAAGAGCGTTGCCGTGGACTCCTCCAGTCCCCTGCAATAAAGACCCAAAACCAATGGTCGTAGTCAGTTTGATTACTGAGGGTTTATTCGTAACTTTCTTCGCCTCGGCAATGGCCTTTTCAATGCCCTCTAGGTCGTCATCACCATGCTTGACCCATTGAGTGTGCCAGCCATAAGCTTCAAACCGCATCAAAACATCCTCTGTAAAGGCGCATATTGTATCACCATCTAAAATCTAGATGTTAGATATGTGAGTGCGGTATTACGGACAGCATAGGGTACATGCCAATTGAGATATGATTATCATCGTAGATCATGATGAGGTTTCCCAGCTGGAGATGGCCGGCAGTACTAGCCGCTTCACTGGCAATGCCCTCCATTGCACATCCATCGCCGAAGAAGCAGAAGGTGTGATTGTTGACGAGCTCAAAGCCCGGTTTGTTGAATTCGGCTGCAGTATGAGCCTGCGCAATGGCAAGACCAACCGCATTTGCGAAACCTTGGCCAAGCGGACCCGTGGTGACTTCGATACCTGGTGTATCTTGCGCTTCTGGATGTCCGGGAGTAATGCTATCAATGTGCTTGTTACAGACACGTCTCGTTAGCAGTTAAGAAGAATCGAAGATCTACAGCGACGCGCACATACTCGGAAAGCCTTCAAATCATCAAGTGACACTCCATATCCGAAGATATGCAGCAAAGCGTACTGCAGCATACAAGCGTGTCCGTTCCTACGTTTGAAGAGTCTGTAAGCGTATGATCGATGCCATGAGGTGTGCAATCCTGAACAAATGTAATCGGGGTTCCAAGCGGGGCCCATCGATTGACGATAGGAAAGCAGGGACTGGACAGAGACTCACGAGAGTATAAATCGGTCTCGGTTGAGCCAGTCGGGGTTCTTCGGGTTGAAGCTCATGAATTTGTTGAACATAACATGAGCAACAGGAGCCATGCCCATTGGGGCTCCGGGATGCCCGGAGTTGGCTTTGAAGGTGGCATCGACCTGAGATAGTAATACATTGTCAGTCTCAGGGCCTAAGAGAATGATAAAGCTATGTAGAAAGTTTTGAGAAGATGGTAATGGATATGGGAATTGGAGAGCTTCGAAGCTATAGTGGGGGAGCTCTGAGAGGCATAGTGGGGTAGTACTCACGGCAAGGAGTCGAATGGTGTTAATGGCAAGCTCGTCATCTTTTGTGTAACCCATTGTTGCAGATTGCTATGTCGCTGAAGGTACTGTGACCTTTGTGTAGTTTCAATGGGGAGCGCAGAAGTGGTAGTGCTGGGGGGAAAAGTCAAAATTCGACGTCAACAATAATGGTGGGGCAGCTCAGGCGGTTGCAAGCATAGGCGTTTCTAGCGCAAAAACACTATTGGATCGATTAATAGGATTCCTCATATGTATTACTTTACTCTATTCCCTCAATAGAACTTCTCACTCGCATATCTTACAGGTACCTACTCTTTGTGCTAAATAAGATGCCAAAAGCTATTGGTGTCAGGAAAAGATCGCTGCCCGTCCAGCTATCTCCATGGATGTAGAAGCGTACTCTTCGCCACATCCGTACTAGTACATCGTTAGACTATGTACAGCATCGGCTTTTCCATAAGCCAAACTAGCTAGGAGCGCTTCATTTTTAGATCTGTGATGCTTTAGGATTGCTCGAGCTTGATCATAAACTTTTAGGGATTCCTTCGATTGTGTTTTGTTTAGATTGACCATAATCTCCAGAGGTATGGTTCTCACTGCTTCCAGAGGGAAGCTCTTCGTAAGCGTGCTAAACAATGCAAGCCTAGACTAATTGTCCGATCTATATGAGCTGAATGACGCTCCAATCGAGAAGCCTGTAAGAGCAGTTCGAAAATATCATTAGCATTTCGACCCTCATATAGAATAAGTAGACTAGGAAAGTTGAGTCAGTCTTGAAGAAGCAGAAGAACCAAGGGTTCGAACAAAGATGGAGGTCCGTAACAATGATGGATCACCGAACGCAACCAGACTATGAACTTGACAAGAATGCTGCAGAAACCAGTTGCGGACCACACTGTATAGGTTACTGTGAGCCAGGAGTCGAGGACCCTGCTGGACTCTACTGAGATCAAGGTGTGGAAAGCTTGTGGCGAGCCTCTCACTAATGAATAAAACCTTTTTGAACATTCCGCAAGCCCAGGAACACTTCTGAATAAGGACAAGCCTGATTTACCTATGATGTTTGATTTTCAGAAGACTTGAATATCATTTAGGATCGGAAAGTCGCATTGCTTATGCAGGCATATGATAGCCTTTGCAAACAATGACACAAGCCTTAATGTTGGAGATTTGGGTTGAACGAACTGTTCTTCATATCGCAACTACGAACCTTAGACTTAGGATGTCTGAAAGTACCCTGAAGATTTATCCTATTCAAGGAACCACTGGGTTCCAGAATGTTAAGGACTGCATTCCCGGAAGTAGCGAAGTAATCTAAAAGATCAATCCTCCTTAATACACTTCTAGAAATACCCGATCCAATTTGTTGACAGAACAGCTTCAATCCATCTTTGAGGACTTGCTTCCCCACGGAAAATCTGCAAGCAACCGCTCCATTGTCCGCACTAATCCACTCCTGACAGTCTCAAGTATATCTTGAAATACAATATAAGGTAAGCTTACATCCGGATCACTTTTCAATCCATTACCAAGCCGTCTCATATTATGGTAGAAAAATTGAATGGCGAGACCAGCACCAACCACTTTCACTGGAATCATCTGAGCAAGCCATTGTCCTTTGACAATATGTGATTGCGCAAAGGCGGCATCATCTGGTACTGATGAGTTTAGAAGAACAACGCTTGGAATGTCCGGTTGCAGAACCGCACTGCGGCCTAAACCTATCATCGAACAGACACCTGACTCAATAGCGTCTGCCATTCCAGTTCTTGAGCGAAAACCTACAAATCTGGTAAGCTTTCGACTTGAAGAAAAGGCAGATCTGAAGACCAACCACCATTCAGCTGAACCGGAACCTTTGAATCTAAATGCTGCACCTTTTCTGCGAATTCTGTGAAGTAAGCTTCTCTTATCCGTGTTGATTCTGCTCTCTGCGGAGCCTTGTCTATCGACTTTGCGCCAAAGAAATCTAAAACGAAAGCTGTGAGCAGTATCTGGGTGATTGGAGGAAAATTTCTTACTATGGAGTCCTGAAGTCTTATTTTCCGCGTTGCCTCCAGAGATCTCAACAAAATCCACCTGTCCGCATTCTACTAACCATCGTACTTGTTCTAAGCCCTCATCCTGGGATAATCCACCCTGAGCCATATAATCTGCTGAGTTTAGCTTTACCGAAAGACAATACGGCCTTGGGCATCTTTCTCGGATCTCTTTCACCAAGCGCTTCAGCAACGTAAGCCGTTTTTCAGGAGTACCTCCATAATCATCTGTTCGTCGGTTCGTATGGGGGCTCAAGAATTGAGAAAGCAGAAATCCGTGTGCGCCATGTAATTGACACCCGGCAAAGCCTGCTTCTTTGGCTGTCACCGCTCCGTGAACCCAAGCTACAACCACCGCGTCGATGTCCACCAAAGTCATTTCTCGAGGCGTCCCAAGGACCTCGTCGAGAGCCTTCTCGTCGGTCAGTAGCAGAGAAATGCTGATGTTATACTTGCAGTGCGGATCACCTTCCTGTTCAGCCACCCGTCGCCAAGCTTGACCGGCACAGACGACGGACATATCGCAGGCATATCTGCCGGTCGGTTCCCAGCACCAGCTGGACTCATTCGCCCTGGATGTGCCAATTGGACAATACAAGGGGTCCCATTCGCCTGCGATATCTTGGCCCATCTCTTCCATTTACTGAAATGAGGTTCTTCCAGTGATCGATCATGGCATACTACATCGCCCTTAATGGAGAGGAACCGAATGTCAACCTGGACTTGTCCAGTGATGATAAGACCATATTTTGCGCTCGCCCATTGCGTGTAAAGGTTTTCAAATTTGTCAATCGGAGGGTCGTAGAGAGGGGCAACCGCGAGTGTTTCTTGCATAGGGCATTTTACTAGTCGATTGGGAAGAGTCAACCCGCAAGGCAGTGTGATGGGTTGAGCAATCAGCTCCGTTGCTGTCAACTTGGGACGATGTTCACCCATGACGGGCCTTCGGATCATGGAGAATATCTGTCATTGAAGAATATGTTTCAGAAGCACATTCACGCGGTGACTGCTCTCGTATGGGGTTCGAGACGAAATCCGGCTTGGGGAACCTTGATCGTTGACGGTTGAGAAGAAGGTCATTTTGCTTAAGTACATCCGCGTTATCTAAAAAGCGCGAAAAAAACGAAGGTACAGATTAGATAAAGTCGATAAGATAGCAGCACCCAATCTAAGGCCTGGTCGGATGGAGATTAGGGCTAAAGGACACACGAAGCCCTAAGCGTACTACATATACCTTAGCACCTTAGTAAATAGAGAGATAGGGCTTTAATCATTATTCGTACAACGACCACACGCATGGATTGCCGATAGAATGTTCCAAAAGACTTCTTCGACATGGGTGTTAGGAGACCTAACCGGATTAAGCTCTGTTGGGCTGAGGCGTTTCACGGAGGCTTCGGTTATTGGATGACTACATCTCACCACCACTTGGCTGAGATAGCCATGGAAAGAAAGCCATGTGTAAAAGGAGGAGGATGCACCTCGCTATGCTAGATGAGCAGCTGGACACTCGACGTAATTGGGGGGCACAGGGTTTTCTCGATGGCTTGGCCATTGTTGCTATTCTTGTTGCAGCTCCATGGTTCTCTGCATATACTTTCATTTATCTACAAACGGTTCTGACGATTTCGTCAATATGGATCTTTATCCATCATCCTCAGTATCTCCCAACCCAGCGTCTGCTTCCTTGAACAGAACGAATGTCGACTTCATCTAAGCGTGCCTGCGACGCTCGTCACCGCCGGAAGGTAAGATACCTGGGGTAAATTTGGAAAAAGTAGATGCCAACACAGCTGCTACAGATTCGCTGTAACGGCCTCAAGCAATGTCGGAATTGCAGCCAAGCCGCGCTTCAATGCTCCTACGATGCTGTTCCACAGAAGAAAGGGCCGAAAGGCAGTAGGGCCAAAATCATTTCCGAACTTCGGGAGACTCGGAAACCGCCAGAGCCGATGAAAGGCCGAACGCTTGACTTCGAGTCTCCTCCAGTGTCTCCAATCTTTACTCGGACACCGAGTCTGCTGAATGACGGGCTGATCGATAGTTGTGCGGACTTTTTCTTTACTTACATGTACCCTACCATGCCAATTTTGCACGAGGAACAGGTGCAGCAAATCATGTCGGATATCGATCGGTCGGTGGAAGCATACTGTTTGATTTGCTCACTATCTGCTTTTATGCTTATTCAACCCGGAGTTGAGCTGAGATCAGTCAGTACCGTAGCAGGGTCCACGAAATCTATCAAAGATACCGGACTGGCGACCGCACTGGCTCAGCTTGTGGGGATGCAGGAAGAGCAAAGTTACATGACTAGTGAGTCCAAGGAAAGCTGTAGAGAAAGGCGTCTTTTCTGGGTGCTTTTTGTAACGGAAAGGCAAGTATCTTCCCATTACCCGAAAACAAACCGGATGAAGATATTTCAACCGTCAGCGTTTGAGAGGTCGAACGCAAGCTAATCTTTGAGGAAGGGCCTATGCATTGCAGAAACATCGGCCACTCACACTGCAAGCGACAATTGGGCTCCCGACAGTCGGTGATGAACCATCGGACCTGATCAGGGGTTTCATCCATTTAGTCCGTCTGTATCGCCCATTTGATGAAATTTTCGTCGGTTTATGGAACAAGTCAATGTTGGACTGTTCTACTCGCCAGCTTGCCCATCTGCAACATCAACATGAGGAAGCGTTGCCGATGGATTTACAGACCACAGAGACTCAAGCCGCAGATCTAAGGACGTCACAGCAGTGGCTTCGCACCATGGTCTGGCAGCTTTCGATATCGAAAGGGTTTCTCTCGTCAGCCTCTCCAGATACTTGCATGACGTTCAGATATCCCATCGAAATTGCAAAGGATCTTGTGACTGTGACCGGCCGCCTTTCGCAGCAATCGATGGAAGTTCACAGCATTGGTCTGGTGAGTAGTATTTATCTTGCCAAAGTACAGATTCTGACTATCCTCCAGATCGAGAAAGTCTTTGATGTTACCTGCACCTTGATTGATGTCATGGCTTGCGTGCCCATTCAATCCAGGAATTTCGAGCTTGGACCTCAAGACTATCTTAATCAACTGCTCACGTTGATATCGACTCTTCGTGGTGGCGACTCTCGATATATTTCCCTTGTTAGAGCCAAGATCAGTGAGACGTTGCCCAATATGGGCCCCTCGATCACTCAACCGCTTCCTCTGATGGTACCCGGTCACTACAATAAAGACCTCAAAGACGAATCTACTCCAAGTTCTACGAGCTCTAGCCCTATGTCCAGTCCGCCCTTCATGCATTACTATCTACTGGCTTGATTTGAGAGGTAGATGGCAGTATGTCCTAGGAAAAACAGAGTGTTCTCCTGGAAGCCTAATTGGTGGGAGAAGACAGAGGCTAATGAAGACTGTGTTTGTCGGATTATTGAAGAGAGATGTGAGCCTAAGCTGTTGTTCAAAACAAAGACCTTCTTGTAGCGGAAAAGGATTTTATCCGCATACAGGCCATTCTGGTCGGTCGAGCGACCGTGACCTTTGCCTCGCCGTAGCTGGAAGACCGCTACTAGATCGATAAGCCTGAGCAATCCCACGATTTGGGAAAGTTCCGGGGTAGGAGTAGCGGTCTCATACGTACACAAATTGAGAGTCTGGAGGAAAAGGATCGATCAGACAAAGCAGTACTTCCTGGTTGGCACGGTGCAGATCAGTGGATACTGAGCAAACCAAGGGCAAGACGCTTAGACATCAAGATACGGATCACAAGTGTAGACACCGTGCTTTGACCATTTTACGCTCTCGAACGGATTCTAATGTAGTTGCATTGTGCTTTCCTCGCTGGTCAAAGATCAGGCTCTTGCTGAAGGCTGTATCATAAGAGTTCCCGGATTCAGATCAGTGACCATCGTTCCAATTTGTAACTTTGTTGACTAGCGGTATGGAAAGGACAATCCTAATAGCCGTTCACATGAAAGACACAGGTCCCAATTGGAAAGTTTTCGAAGGACTGCAGAACAGGAACTAGAAATCGGAGAATCGTCGACCTAATTGATGAACGATTATAGACTATTACTATACAGCACTTCGAAAGCAGTATATGCCTCATCCACAGTTATCCTTCCTATACAAAACGACCTCGATATCTCAAGCTTCCCCCTTCCTCAACCACCTCGCAAACCACGCCACCGCCTGATCCTCCGCAACCAAACCCAACCTCACCTCCTCCACCACCCCCGGATGTCCCCTAACCGCAAATCCATGCCTCGCTCCCTTTAAAATCGCTACCTCGTGCCTCCCTTTCTCCTTCCCCTCCTCCAAAACCCGCTTACACTCCCGCGCCTGCGCAACCTCGAGCGCAAAATCCACATCCCCAACGGTAATACTCAACGGCTGTTACACAGCCTCATTGGCCAGATGCGTCATGAAGCCGCAATCGACGAGGGGTTTCTTGCCGTCCTTGGTGCGCGTGGAGGCGGCGCAGAGCTGGGCGACGAGTCTGCCGCCCCAGCAGAAACCGGCGCAGGCAATGGGGAGGGAGGTGGAGGCGCGGAGGGCGGTGAAGAAGGCGAAGACGCGGGCCCCCACCAAAACGACAAACCACACACAAGGACAACACACACCATCCATAAACCCTATCAACAAAAACCCTCACCCCCACCCCCACCCCCCCCTCGCATACCCATCCGCCAAACCCTTCGAATTCACCAGCTCCCACCCAAACGCATCAGAGATCATGACGACGATTCCCAGGGGGTGGGTTCGGCGATGTAGGTGGGCAGGGTGGAAATTGGTGGGGGGTGTGTAGGGTGGGGCGGGGCATTGTGTGGGGGTTTGGGGCTGGGGGGTGGAAGGGGGGAGGGAAGAGGGAAAAGGGAGAGGGGAGGGAAGAGGGAAAAGGGAGGAGAGGGGGTTACATAGAGGGTTAGTGGTGCAACAACCAATGCGTCTCAAAAAGTGTTTGAAAGCATAACTGATTCGTTAGTATGTGGCACTACCGGTTGTGCACCAAAATCCCCCTTTCAAAAAGTACCCGTTGCGGGGAGTTGGGAATGATTCCGGTTGGCGACAAGGATGTTGGAGGAGAATGAGGCTTATTGCCGTTGTAGATGGATTATTCATATACAGAGGCGAATACATAGAATCGGTGGTCTAAAGTGGTTGTGTCGATTTTCCAACGCGCAACTTATTATTTTTACCTTTGATTGAGGAAGTGGGTGGTAGGAAAGGTTAGTGGTAGGAAGACATTTCCTAGACTCGCTATTGAACCCCTTTAGCATTGAGACAACGTTAAAGTCCAAACGGCCAGGACTGTGCCTAAACGGAAATTTGGAGAAAGGTTTTGAACTCCGTAGCTAGCTATCATCTACCACCACTCCGGTCACCGAGCTAGCTATAAGCACGGTATCCCTAGTAGTTTTCCGAATTTCAAAAGCACTCGTTTCGCCTTGTTCCTGGCCAGTAAGCCCCCTACAAGGCGTATCTCATGTGGCTCTAAATCATCAATCCCGAGTCCTCTCCTGTCCTGTAAGCCATAACATTGTTAGCTTCGTCCCGTAAACGCTCGACGGCACACCGCAAGATCTCGCTCGGGGCCCTCGTCTCGTTCCATCCGCCCTGGTTTTGGTAAGCTCACATTTGGATCTCCTCGCCCTGACTATAATTTGCGTCTGCGCGCGAGCTCTTGATAATCTTCTTCACAACAGTCTCAATCTGGTCCCAATCGTTGGTGTTTAGACCAGTCATCTCGACCTTGAAGTACTCAGAGATTGCAGTCATGGCGACAAAGTCACGTTTGCTGCAGATTAAGGAGATTGAGACGCCAACGCGGCCGAAGCGGCCGGTACGACCGATGCGGTGGAGGTAGGTTTGGGGGTCAGCCTGGTTGTTTTGGTGCATGGGAATATCCTGTCCTGAGATTAGAATGATGGTTATTCAATTGTTTGATTTAAAATAACTCACGTAGTTGATGACTAGGGAGACGGTCTGGACGTCAATACCACGAGCGAGGACGTTAGTGGTGATGAGGACTTTTGTGCGGCCATCACGGAAGGAGTCAATAATGAGGTCGCGCTGGTAGCCCTCAAATTGGCCTGTCAGACAAGCAACCTTGTGGCCTTCCTCGTTCATACGCTTCTCTATCCTGAGAGCACTCTCGCGAGTCTAATAAACATTAGGGAACAGTTTGCGTGGCTGGCGGAGTCAGAGCTACCTTAACAAAGATGATTGAAGATCCAATAGTCATTAACCCGTAAAGGCGCACTAAAGTCTCGTACTTGTCTTGCTCAGATGTGCAGTCAAGGTAGAGCTGCTTGATTCCGTCAACCGTAAGCTCTTCGTGACGTAGAGTGATCTGGTTGGCTCTTGGGGCAAATCTGGCTGCGTATGCTACGACAACATCTGGAAACGTCGCAGAGAAAAGAACAACTTGAACGTCCTTCGGGAGCATTCTGCCATACACATAAATCAAAGACTGCCTATGGATGGGATGTAGGAAGCTTACTGCTTTACACGGGTACATTGATCTCCTAGGCCTTGCTGACTCAACATATTATCGGCCTCATCAAGCACTAGAACTTTAACGTGCTGAGGGTTTAACAGACCCTTCCGAATAAGATCTTGGGTGGTGCCAGGAGTTCCAACTACGACCTGTGCCTCGATTGACTTACCCCGATTCTCCTGCTCCACAGGAATAGCAACCGCTGTCGTCAAATCCTGAATGAATTGACCCATAATTTGGACGACGCCAAGGATTTGACGCGCAAGTTCACGAGTTGGTGCAAGGCACAAAGCCTGCGGGGTTTTGCACATCTCTGGTGTCCTGCTATCAAGACGGGAAAGGATGTTCAGGGTGAATGCCGCGGTCTTCCCAGTGCCAGACTGGCTTTGACCAATGAGGTTCGCCGGTGGATTGCCAAGCAGAAGCGGCAAAGCCTTTTCCTGTATCTTAGATGGCTTGGTGAAGCGCATCTGATAGATACCTTTGATTACATTGTCCGGTCTAGAAGCACATCAATATTGCCAGCAAATGTGGCGAAACCTCTTGAAGACTTACAAACCAAGTTCCTCAAAGGTCTTAACGGAGAAGAGTGGGTTATTGGGATCAGCCTGAGCATCGCTTAACTTTATCTCGACCTCATAATCTGGCTCGTAGATTCCAGTATTGCCGCCTCCTAATTCAGCAGCGCCGTCGGTCTGCGCCTTTGGTAAGGTGCTTTCTTCCGGCTTCTTTTCAGTTGGTTTTGCATTATCAACGTCTGCGGTCGTTGACTCTTTCGGGTCAGAGTTGACGGCAGAGGTGACCGTTGTCTCTGTCGTCTCAGGCTTTGAGATACGGGCCTCTAAGGAAGTAGGTTCGCTTCCGGAAGCCATGGCTTTGTAGAAACCGTAGCAACGAATTATTGATTGTAGATGGACGAAGCGCAGGCAGTCCACAGAAATTTGGAAGATCTCGGATGAATTTCTCTGAAATAGTTGGTCTAGAGATGGAAAATGGAAGAAAGAAAAGGAAAGGGAGGAACGAAGAAATGGGCCATGCGTGGGATGAGCTAGCGACTAGTGGCTCGGCGACCAGTTCGTTCACTTCAGTGAGCTCTACTAAGATCACCAGAGCTCGATGACGGTTATTCTTTTCATCACAGAACTTTGCAACGTTGGCAGAGGATCAAGTATGCATTCCTAAGTCCAATATCAGACCTTTCTAGTCACCCAACGGCGGCGTGCCGTTAGCGGCGGGACGGAACGGAGATACATTGGGCCGACGGGACGGTGCATAGGGCAATGGCGACTATCGGCAGCCGCACCCTATGGAGGCCTCTCTCACGCTCTGTGTACACCCAGTGGGGGGCCAACCAGATCATTCACCAATCCTTGCGGATACTGATCCCTCCAGACCCTCCGCAGCCTATCTTCAATCCATATGGGCCCAGCATCATGGGCGAGGTTGACATCACGCCTCGATTTGGCGCAGAGCTCAAGGTATGCCCTATTTGCCTGGAAGGATAGCGAACACTGACCCTATTGCACAAGGACGCGTTTAAACCTGTCAACGCCTGGGTAAGCTCAGTGAATTTAGCGTAAAGCCTCTGTTTCAGCGCTTACTCTTGCGAAGGTTTCGAATGGTATCACCTGGCTCGAAGAAATCCAGCAATTTTACCGCGAACGTTCGGCTATAGAGAAAGAATACAGTTCTAAGCTTGCGAATCTCGCAAAGAAATATTTTGAGAAGAAGGCAAAGAGGTCAAGCAGCTTAAGTGTTGGCGACTCTCCCGCCTTGACCCCTGGATCTCTGGAGAGGTACGCTCTTTGAAGAAGGTACCTAGCTTGTGGCATGATTGCGCTAACATTATTCTCAGCGCATCTTTGACAACATGGACTACGCAGTTGACTACTCTCGAATCAAGGGCTACGGAACATGATCGCTATTCCTCCGAACTCACCCAACATATTGCGGATCCTCTGAAGAACCTTGCCGCTCTATACGAAGAAATACGCAAGAGCCATGTCGAATTCGCTGCGAAGCTGGAGAAGGAACGAGACATGTCGTACGGGGACCTCAAGAAGACCAAAGGTCGCTATGACGGAGCTTGCCAAGAGGTGGAGAGCCGGCGAAAGAAGGTTGAGTCGTCGTTCGATTATGGTAAGAACAAGGCTCAGAACGCATACCAACAGCAGATCACCGAGATGCACAATGTCAAGAATACCTACCTTATCAGCATCAACGTCACCAATAAGCAGAAGGAGAAGTATTATCATGAATACGTCCCAGAGCTTCTAGATGGCCTCCAAGACCTTTCCGAGAGCCGTGTATCCCAACTCAACTCACTATGGTCACTCGCTGTACATCTCGAGACCTCTGCGCTTACTCGAAGCCTGGATCATCTGCAACATCTGAGCTCGGAGATTCCGCGTAATAAACCACAACTTGATTCAATCATGTTTTTGCGTCACAACGTAGCGCCCTGGCAAGACCCCTTAGATATGGCTTTCGAGCCAAGCCCTGTCTGGCTTGATGACAGTGCCATGGCAATTGATGAGACTGCCAAAGTTTTTCTGAGGAATGTACTTGGGAAGAGTAAGACTCAGTTGACGGAGCTGAAACAGGACGTGGACAAGAAGCAGAAAGAGGTTGATGACGTGAAGCGAATAAGACAGAGCATACGTGAAGGGAAAGACAACAGGGATGAGGTAGAACTAGTAAAAGCGATGTTCTACCTGAAAGAAGAGCTACACCAAGTAGAGCGGAAACGGTCGACTGCGGAGACCGAAACGTTGACTATAAAGGATGCCGTCGGCGACGTATCACTTGGAGCTCAAAATCACAATTTCAAGTCTCAAACTTTCAAAATTCCAACAAATTGCGATCTATGTGGAGAGCGAATATGGGGACTCTCCGCCAAAGGCTTTGATTGCCGAGACTGCGGTTACACCTGTCACAGCAAATGCGAGATGAAAGTTCCAGCCCAATGTCCAGGAGAGCAGTCGAAGGAAGATAGGAAGAAATTGAAAGCGGAACGGCAGGCAGCATCAAACGCTGCAGTACCTCAGTCCAATGGCAGCCATCCTGAAGGCCTTGCGGAACTGCCAGCTTTGAGCAGAAGTAACACCATGGACACGCTTAGCTCAGGCTACGCCGCAAGCGCGAATCGATCCGTGTCAAGACTGAGCTCCAGCAAAACCCTGACCGAAGAACCCCCGGAAAAGCCCGCTATCAGCAAGCCAGGCACTCTCCGCAAAAACCGCATCGTCGCACCCCCTCCAACTCAGTACGTCAGCGAAATGCCCGTCAATAGCCCAAACGGCGGAGGCTCCACAACCTCCAACCCCACAGAGCAGCGCGGCAGAATGATCTACGCCTACCACGCAACCGGCGATGGCGAAATCTCCGTCGACGAAGGCACCGAAGTCCTCATCGCCGACCCAGACGACGGCTCCGGCTGGCTAACCATCCGAGCCCCCTCCGCTACCGGCCTCGTCCCAACCGCTTATATTGAATTCCTTCCTCCAGCCACCCCGCACCTCGACCGCCCCACCTCCTCCTACTCCAGCTCCTCCGCCAGCGGCAACACGACCATTGGCAAGAAAAAAGGCCCCGCAGTGGCGCCGAAGCGCGGCGCCAAAAAGCTGAAATACGTCGAGGCGCTGTACGACTACGAGGCGAGGACGGAGGCCGAGTGGAGTATGAGTGAGGGGGAGAAATTTGTGTTGGTGAATGGGGATTCGGGGGATGGATGGGCGGATGTGGAGAAAGGGGGCGTGGTGAGGAGCGTGCCGGCGAATTATATCCAGGAGGTTTGATGGGGGTTGCGAAGGAGCGTGAGCGGCATTCCCCCGGGGCGTTGGGTAGAAGGTGTGGATGTTGTTAGGTTGGCAAGTCGGTTCGTAGTTATCAGGAATGAATGTGTGCAGTTTGGAAAAGGGCGCTATGTGACGATTGTGTGGTGTGGAAGTGATGTGCTTGGTTGTGAAATGTGTCGGAGATTGATGTTATGATATGTTTTATGTGACGAATTTTCGGTATCGAAACAAGGTGGGTTGTCTTGTGATGTTCGGAACTTGAACGAGGCTTTATCGACTCGAAGGATGTAGTATGCCTGGTGCGACTTCGAGTTCTGACGTATGACAGAGCTTCGAGCCGTCCAAACCCGGTACCACCGTACACCACACGGATTCTACCACTATCTACCCCCTCCCCCACCTCCCGGAAACGCCATGCCTCCCTCCCCCCTTCCCCCTCCCCCCTCATATCCCTATCACCTCAACGCTTTCCTTGCAAAATTCGGCAGCACAAAACTCGCCCGGTGGATCTCCTTGTTATAATACCTACACAGCTTCTCCTCCTCCTCGGTGCTCCATTCTCTCAAAGGCGTTTTCACGTCGCGATCCTTGTCTTTGCAGCAGACCATGAAGCCGATCTGGCCAGAGGGGTAGGTCGGAATGGTGGTGTAGGCGTATTCGACTGTAGGGAAGACTTCTTTGCAGGATTTTTTGAGGTCGGTGATTAGCGAGAGGTGGAGCCATTGGTTTTCGGCTGTGAGGGTCTTGTGGTTAGTGGAGGCGAAGGGGGCGGAAGGGATGGAGGAATAGAAAGGACGAACAACCTTGCGTCGTGACCACCCCTCCTTCCCTTAATGCCCCGAACAACAACTCGAAATACGGTTTCTTGAACAGACTCTCCGCTGGGCCCTCAGGATCACTCGAATCCGTAATTATGACGTCAAATTCATTCTTCTTGTCCGCCAGGAACTTGAAGCCATCGCCTATGTGCACAGAGACGTTTGGGTGCTGGAAACCAATCGACATCCCGGGCAGGTATTTTTTGGATAGCCGGATTACGGACTCATCAATGTCGCAGAGGATGGCCTGTTCGACGGTAGAATGTTTGACTACTTCGCGAAGTACACCGCCGTCGCCGCCTCCGATGACAAGGACGCGTTTTGGGTTCGGGTGAGCGTTCATGGCGAGGTGGGTTATCATTTCTTGGTAGCTGCGGAGTGTCCGTAAATTAGCTGGCGGGCACCAATTTTTTGTAGGTGCCATTGGCAGAGTAATGAAAGGGATAGCGTACGCAAACTCATCCCGTTCGGTGCATTGGATCACATTGTCAAGGACTAGAACGGTGCCGTGGTCTGAGGACTCAAAAATGAGGACGTCTTGGTACTTGGATTTTTCGTGGTGGAGAATTTGGTTGACTTTGAGGGTCATGGCCTGGCCGGGCCACATGTTGGAGATCTCGCGGAACCAGCCATCTGAGGGATGTTAGTAGAGTCCTGAGGAGACTGCTGATTGTGTAGGCAATTGGGGGTGTGCTGAAGATTGAAGGCATTTGCGAGGGGGGATTTACCTTTAATGGTGGGGTGAGTGATTTCGCCCATTGTGCGGGCACTACTGGTTCTTAAAGGTTTACGGAGTCTATGTGAGCTCAGCGTCTGTAAAGAGCAACAATTTGTCCTCAGTGCAGCTTGAAACAATTGAAAGTTCGTCGGTTGTTTGCAGAAAGTACAGCTCATCCGCAAAGAAATTTTCGTGATAATAAGGTACCTTAGTGAGGCAACGTCAAAAGTGCGCTTCGAGTGACGGCACGCGCCTATCAGCCTTTCGCTCGTGGCGGGGGATAGGCTCCCAGTACTCCGTACCGCCTCACATCTTCTATGGAGGTAGGCTGCTTTCAAAATCTCGATCAAGTACTCCGTACGGAATACCTATATACCTATCTCATAATGACTGTCGAGTCCATATGCTCCAAGAATGAGTGCTACCTTCAACTAGCTATATCTGATTTCAAGCCCAGTCACCCATCCCATGAGGGCTAAATCAGTCAAGCAAGTCCGTCTTCTTCTTCAAAGCCCCAGACAAGCTGAGTACAGTGATGAAAAATATATTCGCGTCAATCGGCGGCAGTGTAAGGGCGATGACACGGTGAAATGGATCATGAGCAAGCCCAGAGGACCCATCGCGAAATACAAAAATAGATTTAATCATTGATTTCTCCCGTGGAAGAATTTCAGAGATTAAACTGAAAAGAACAGGTACTACGCTTGATCTAAGCCGAAAGGCAAAGAGAGCTAAGGAGAAAAGAAAGAGGAGTTTGAGGGAGGAGAGCGGAACCCTATACCTCTGACGGGTGCAGGGTAGCAGTTCGGTGAAGAGGGACTTAGCCGAATATGCGGCTCTGATGGTTGGCTGTCGAAGTGGGCTGGAAGTATGAGTCACTTGAGTCATACCTTAGCAGACCAAGGTAGTAGGTTTTAACGGTTTGAGATCAATCCACTAACATGAACAGTTGACCTCGTAGAATTACCGTCTGATTACGAGTTTAAGCGTTTTTTTACGGTTTATTCACAGTTGTTTTGACTGCTTGACGTGTTCCACTGCTGGGTCGATCTCAAACCGTGAAAAGCTTTGGTGTTAGTCCGCTAAGGTATTAGCGCTGCCACCGAAAAATAGATTGATGGATGGGAGTTTAACGAGCTTTAACCCCTTTTCCCTTTCTCATAGTCGACTTTCCTCAACTCGACACTCGTATCAGATGATTTAAAAGTCTCTAATTGTTTAAACGTAGATCTCTAGAAATTCAAGTATGAAAGAAACGGTTGTAACTTTGAGAGTCGCATCATGATCTCATAAGGGACATCGCTAAAACCCCCATTTATTATTTAATTCAAGGTAGGTGCGCCTGGCTGCCGCAATCGGATCAAACGTTTCGATAGCAATTGTTAGGTTACTTGCACTGATCATGGTAGGCAATCTGATTTATGTCTTTACTCCACATTACTGAGGTCTACGCATTTAGGTTCATGCGGAAGCATCCAATTTTCCCTCAAGGATTTCAAAACAAGATGCCTATCGCCGCATCCTCGAAGAAGCCGAAGCTCTATTCTCGGAGCAAAGCAACTGGGTACGATGAGCGAATTCCACTTCATAGATGCGCATAGCTCAGGTCTGGTGCACTGACACTCAGCCTCTGCGTATAGGTCTGGTCAGTAGCGTTCTGTTCTCACCAACTCTGTTCAAATAGTGTAGATCTCCATTGTTCGCAAAAATTGTGTAATTGGAGTTTCTCCACTCGTGCTTCCTTCGGATCTGCGTATATTTCTTTCGGACTTTCGTCTACTATTATGCGCTACCTCGGGTTGTTTTTCATAGGATTGAATATACTTGCTTTTCTGATGTCACATTGTCAATCAAAAGATATCTTCTGTACGAAACATCTGCTCATATCTCAATTCTAGTAATCTAGCTAATGCCGCTTCAATCCTTTGGCATGCCTACAAGTCTCTTCCCGATCCTTCCAATCAAGTCAATTGGGCTGGTGAATAGTCCCGCTTCGTCTCTGCCCCTGTGTATTCATATCTGAAATGGTTCTGACTCCTTACTCACCCTCTAGGGTTCTACACCCTCGATCCTCTTCACCCATCACAACTTGTTCTCGGCCCCTTCCAAGGGAAAGTAGCCTGTCAGACCATTTCTTTCGGGCGCGGTGTATGCGGCACCGCAGCTGCCGAGAAGAAGACTGTCCGTGTGAGAGATGTGGAAGAGTTTCCAGGGCATATAGCTTGTGACGCAGACAGTAAGAGCGAAATCGTGGTGCCGGTGGTGTGGGGAGGGCAGGTAAGTACATTGGTGTGACCTTTGGGCTTGGAGAAGAGAACAGCTGATGGTATTGACCAGGTGGCGGCTATTATAGATATTGATTGTGGAGTTGTAGGAGGTTTTGACGAGGTTGATGAAGCGGGATTGGAGAACTTAGCGGCATTGGTGGCCAGGAGCTGTAACTGGAGTGGAAATTGAGACGAGGGAGATATTTCGTAAGATGGTCACTAATCCGTCCATCAGTAAGTGATCCTATTATTGGAAAAATCAAGACCTCCTTTGTTTGTTGGTTCGAGTCATTGGGGCTTGTAGGCAAACCGAATATGTGATCTGCCCCCCGAAACATGGCTTCGAAGCCTTCCAGCTCAGGTTCTCGCTTATCTCGCGATCTTAGAGGTAGTCAACATGTAAAAAAAACCTATGGCCGCCACAAACTGCCAACCAGCCTTACCAATAGGTACATATCAATACCCACTAACTCTGTCTAGGCTCCTAACTTCAAATCTTCCAATGCCTTTAACAATCTAAATCATACAATATCTCTGATCTGCTTCCTAGCGTACTGTACGAGCGCAAAAACGCACCTTTGGTCTGCTTCCTTACTTGCATTACAACCACGACCACGGCCACCTCTACGGGTCCTCCGTTCTGCGTGAAGCAGTCGCTGGTTCACTCCCGAGTAATATCTAAGATAAAATCTACTCGATAGGGGCTTCGATTTTGAGACCGTGGGTGACGACGGGATTACACCAAGCGGCACTCTACGCTACCCGAAAGTTTTCTAAGTTTAAATGTGTGGTGCAAAGAGAAAAGATAACCACAACACCATTGTACCAGCGCTGTTAAGAATCGAACCTAATATAAACTAAATCACTCAACGACTTGGTGTGCTACCACTCCTATCCGTTCCGTACCCCGCACTAAGCTCATTCTAAGCGAAGAATGAGCTTAGTGCGGGGTACTGGACGTTCCGGGTTTTTAAAGTGAGACGGCCAACAACACCGTGAGCTCGTCACCTTAACCACATCCATTTCTAGAGCAGAATATCCACGAACGAGCCAGTTCTCTCGTGCCTGAGGGTTTCATCTACAGATCGAAAGCTTGTCCATTGATGATAGCTACCTTAGTCAAATGAAGTCAACATTGCCAACTTCCATTATGTGCCTAGGCTAGCTAATCATCTCGCCGTCGTTGTTCTCCTCCGTCTGTCGTTTGTTCACGGCATGATCGTTTGACTGTCCGTTTTCAGCTTGGGTTCGAAAGGTTGGGCGAAAGAGATGACTGACTTTGCTCATCAGTCAGATGGTCGTGGAACATAAGGTAGTATCTGATGCAAGAGTAGGCTAATTTGCGCGCGGACGTCAATTCCAAAGACTAAGAATTGACTTGTCTTCCACTTGGGATATCTGCACATGCATCCTTACCTACCTCCTTCAAAGCATTTCTACGCGTGGTTCTTCTTGATTGCAATCTTTTCGCCCCAGATTTCTTATCCATGCAATTGTAAAAATTTCCACCTAATTCCCTGCCCCTTGTAGTCGTGTGGCTCACTGTGTCTTTCTTTAGACGATTTCTTCCATTTGGATCTCTCCCCCTCGAACAATTCCTACCGCGGATCTGCTGCGATGTCTCTTGTATGCCAGCCGACCCGTCAAGAACTAGCGGTGGAAGGAGAGATTGATGGGCTAAGGGAACAGCTGTAGAAGAAGAAGATTATGTTTGAGTTTGAGATAGGAGCGCGGTGGTTTTCGGCGCGTAAATGAACGGTTTGGGGGGGTTATGGGGCTACCGATGGAGATAGTATAGAAGAGGGGTGCTTCTTTTCCTTTCTCCATGTTGCCATTATATCAAGAGGAATCTCGATAGATTATTCGAAAGATTGTGGGGAGAGTGGGTGAAGTTAGGAGAGAGAATTGAAAACATGAAGCTGTGTTAGATGATAGAGTATGTGACGAGGTATGTGGATGGTAATATGTTAGCAGGTTTTGGAGGTTGATGGGATACGGGAGATTGTAGTTGAGTCAAAGGACACCTGTGGTATGGTTGTTGTCTGTGAAGAAATAGGCACAGAGATAGCGAAGGGATGCGAAATATTTTAAGATTCTGAAGGCGTGAAGAGCTTCTAGGCGTACACAGAGACGATCTTCGCCTTGTGAGTATTGGAAATACACGAAAAAATCTAATTAGGAAAGCATAAGAATTCATTCAGTCAATCAGGGGAGGACATGTTTCGCCTGTGATATTACCAATACCTATGAATAACGAAAATAAAGCAAGCACATCCCATGGAGGTAACTTTGCTCCAACAAGATTCTTCCCGAGTTTCCACAACTCGTAATGCATCCGATCACTTGCGCCGCGCGCCTGCGCTCAAGTAAAAGTGTTGTACTTATCCTACGCCAGCCGGTTTATGCGGAACATCGAAACTGGTACTGGTACAAGAGTAATGCTATCCGCGACGAGAAGAAGATGCTGCCAGCCTGCGATCCCTCTCTGTCTGACGTCGTTGTTCCTCAGCCATTTCCCTTTCTCTTTGATGCCGCCGTTCTTCAGCTCTCTGTCTTTCTATCTGTTCGCTGGCTCTTTGAGCTTCTTGTTGTCTGCGCTGCCGTTCGGCTGTCTGTTCTGCAATGACACCGTTAGCTTTAGTATTATGTTCATTGGTTGCAAACTTACGAGGTGTTTCTCGAGCGAACGAGAGGAAGAACCCAGCAGGATTGCGCAAGAGTAGCTGCGCTTCGGAGATAAAAGGACCGCCTAGTAAGATGTCGTAACCTGCATTGGACGGAGCAAGGAGAAAGTCGATTTTGAAGGTCCTTTTACCGCCGCAGAAGCGTATGTGAGTCGTGACTTGACCTGCTGGCATGTAATAGCTACCGTCAACCTGTGATAGTGAATGACCAAGGTAAGGCCGGATAGGTAGGCCCGCTTCTTGAGCTATATCCTCCCGGATCAAATTCGGTTCGCACTGTGTGTCTAGCAACGCAGGCCTTCTCATGGCTGTGTTCTGACATGTCCAAACCAGGACGTCGTTCATGTATTGGTCGATGGTTTCGACACCATTCCGACTAGAAACAGCAGTGGCTTGGCCGGAAAAATCTTCAGTCCCAGTTCTAATAACACCAGGTTGAGTTCGGGCCTGTTCAAATGTGTTAGACTGGATCATTCCAAATTCAAGCGACATTTGAAGCTTAGATCCTTCTATACATACCAGAGATACGGTAATTAATAGCCGGAGAAACGTGAACAACTTTTTGATCGAAGCAGAGTCGTTGCGCTTCAACTTTCCATCCCTATAAGGCATCGTGAATCGAGTAATTGTGTTGCCGAAACAGTGCCAATAGTCCAAGGCTTTGATCGTATAGTCGTACTATCTACAGCTGTAGCCATGGGATGACAGTTTCCTTTATACATTCTTGCCATTTGTGAACATGTTGCTGAGGGGAGGTAAGAGAGCGCCCCACGACTCGCTTTGCTGTTCGTTGGGTTCGTCCCCTGCCACGGCCAAGGTTCGTGATAGGCGGCCGCAACTTGTGGATTACTCAAAGAGGCTCAGTCTCCAAAAGTGTGAGTTAAAGCTCCGCATTGACGACGTTACGTGGGTTCGTCCCCTGCCACAGCCAAGGTTCGTGATAGGCGGTCGCAACTTGTGAAGACTCAAAGAGGCTTAGTCTCCGAAAGTGTGATCGACGACGTTACGTGGGTTCGTCCCCTGCCACAGCCAAGGTTGCATGCTTAACCTACTTTCGGCCCCACCACACTAACCCTCACTAATATCTACCTATCATCTACCTAGGTACCTTACTAACACGCATCACGCACCGGCACGTCTCCTGCAGCGGGCTGGACACGCTCCAGCCCGGTGGATTTTGCGATCGGTTGTTGGCTACCGGAACGTGGACTACCCATCAACACGATCACCAGTCAAATTACATACCATACCCACTGAATCATGCTTGACGCCGGTTGCGTTACGTTAGGGAGAACAGCCTGAAATTCAAGATAAATCACGTCTGCCTTCTCTACTCTATCCCTGAAAGGCCTCTCCGATGACTTGCCGCTATACTAGCTTTGCTATTCGTTGGGTTCGTCTGGTCAAGGTTCCGTGTTAATCTCGTGCTATGGATATTGTGGTAGCAGTAACAATGCGGATGTAATAGAATCCCGGAGGTAAAGCGTTGCAAGACAACACAATACAACCAACAATAAAACCCCATAATTGTTCTAGTAGGTGCTTATGAGATCATCTACTCAAGTGGAAGTGATATGCCCCGAAATAGCCCACCTCACATCTTCTATGCTCAAGAGGATTAGCGCTAGAAGTGTTCCTTCTCTCTCCTGGTGTATGCTGCACAAGAGGTCTCTCGTAGAGAGCAATCTAGTGGCACGGTCCAACCTGTCCAATGCAGGCTGTGAAAGTTGCCTGCTGAGGTTACACAAAGACTTTGCCGACTGCTCCAGCCTAAAGGTTCCCTAGAGGTTCTCAAAAGGGATATCGTCGAAGTCCACTGGATCGTTCTCACAAGCAAGACCGTCATGGATCCCGGCGAATCCTTCCCATTCACTCAATCCATACCAGAAGGCTATCTGAAACTATCGGCATTTCAAGGCAAATTCTCGGAAGTTGCCATCTTCCGTAGATTTGCGGCTTTGAACGCTCAGAATCTGTTATACATACAAGCCGAACTTTCCCATCTTGAAATAGAACTGAAGGAAATAATTCTCGAAGATTGTCAATCAGGAGATAAAAAAAAAAGGTCATACAACCAAGACTGGTGGACGCTGAATCAGGCTTCGCAGGAAGGCCGATCGCCTGCGCAGATGCGTAAGATTCTGGAGATAAGAGAAAAGCTGCAAATATATAGTATGGAATACTTTGAAGATATATCCTACGTCTTCTGGCGCTGAGCAGACCTGCTCTAGATGCTGCGCTACTACAGCAGAGTGAGCTTTACAAGCTGAGCGAACCACGTCAACACCAGCTTGGGGTCCTGCGGAGATGGCTGCAAGCTCCCCAATATGGCAATTTCTCGTTCTTGGGCCTCGAAAGCCGGATCTGGGAAGACGAACACGCGGGAGATTTCTTGACCATGAATGCGCCGCATGCTGACCAGGATCCTTTCTCTGACTGGTTTGCCGAGTGGATCGTTGATCCGTTCCATCGATACATTGGGTACAGGTTCAAAGTAAGGTACCCAATCGATGGGTGACAGGTTTCTCGTTAGCTGACAGACTTCGAGAAACCCTTAGCAGGAGACGTATCCAGCGGCTTGGCCGAATACAAAGAATCCAGGATATCATTCGTGGCAAGCGTAATTGTCATATCCGTAGCAGCAATGCTCCCAGCAATCTCCATCTTCGCGCTCTACCTGGTCAGCAGCATGGTCATGCGGCTAGGCGTCATCACCGCATTCTCGGGTCTGTTTTCTGCCAGTTTGGCGGTCTTCACCAGAGCGAGGAAAATCGAGATTTTTGCGGCTACAGCGGCGTAAGTATCAGATATTGCTTCACTGAGATTGCGCTGACTGAAAAGAAAGTTTTGCTTCGGTACAAGCGGTTTTCGTCGGCAATAATGGCTGTCCTGTCTGTTGATGAGTGGGTAAAGGTTGGTTTGGGACCGGTGGAAACTTCGGGGACCGGAGAAGAATTCTTATTTGGATGACGACTTGACGATGTAATGCTTTAGCTACGGCTGACCATGTACGACATTTCTAGCTGATTGACGAGTGTTACATCTGGAAATATTCCTCTTCGTTTAATTCCTAGTTGTCCGCATACATGGGCACTTAGGTGCACAAGGAATTCTATATGACTGAGATTGCTAACTTGAACGGTTTTCGTCTAGCAGACCACGGTAAAGGAGATTATGATCATAACTTTCATTATCATACCCTTATCAGACTCTCACTAACATTAATTACAGTTTTCCCCGTCAAGATCTATAGCTCATCCCTTTTTCTCATTGCCGGCGTTCCCTGGCTCCTAATCCTATAGAGTCCGACCCCATGTCTTGGAACCATTGCCGACAGAGTCCCCATCGGCGTAACACTCGTCGTCTTCGCGCCCAACAACGCAGTAGTGTTCATGGCTAAGCCCTTCGCATAGCTCATTTGCGTGGCATTATACATTGATGTGGAGTTCATCATGCTTCCACTCATAGTGCTGTTCCCACTAATGATAGCCTGCGCGGTGGCATTACTCATCCTGTTCGCCCACAAATCATACACATCCCACGTCTCCAAAACTTCTGTCGCGACACCGTTCGACGAAGCCGTGGAAGCTTTGTCATAGAAAATGTCGGCGAGGGAGGCGTTCATCATGCGGGGATAGTTGCCAGCGTTTACGAGCGCGACGACGTAGTCTCCGCCGTCAAGCGACCCAACCCAGAGGGAGATCTCGCCTTGACCATATTGGTCAGGTTCGGCTGGATACTTCCAGATACGGTAGGCGGACGAGCCGGCGGGATCTTGGGAAACAGCGAGAACAGCAGGGTTAGAGTAGATAGAAAGACTTTGGGGCGTCATGGTGCGGATATCCGTGCCCATAATAAGGGGAGATTTCAGGATAGCCCTGAGCCGAGTCAATACAACTGGCTTCAGCAGCAGAACTGGGAGGTTTTGGGGTACGAACCACATGGAGAAGTGAAGGATATATTCATCGTCCGTCATACCTCCGTTACCGACTTCGAGCATGTCCAGGTCGTTCCATCCGCCAGGCTGGGCTTTACTCGGGAATGCAGCTACTTTGTTGATAATGTTCATGACACTGCAGTGAAAACCGGGGAGAGCGCAGTCGTATGTCGTACAAGGGCATCGGTCATCAGGGCGATCAAACGAGTCGTAAACATCGCCGGAAATGCGCCAGGAGTTAGCCATGGTTTGAGCCCAGTTCCAGGGCGAGTCTTCACCCCAATTGCACATGGAATAAAGGACGGGACGACCTGCCACGCTTCAGTTTCAGGACAGGGCTTGGATCTTAAATAGTCTTACCAGTAGCATTCAATGCCTGTGACATGGCGTTATACCGGTTATATGTGATGAGCGGTGTTCCGGATTGTCCCTCGTTGTAGCAATTGTCATATTTGAGGTAATCTATCTTCCAGTCAGTTCGAGCGGAATGGCAGGGCTAATAGGTATGAACCTACCAACGCCCCAATCCGCAAAGGTTTGAGCATCGATTTTTTCTTTACCCAAAGACGCAGCTGGCAGATGTAAGTACATTCAAACCCTGCATATGCGTCCACGTCTCGTACCATACTGGCCACAAGTATACATTCCAGCCGAGGAATACATCCCAAAGCCCAGGCCTATATTGTGCAGCTGATCGGCTACATGTTTCATGCCATTGGGGAACTTGGTCATGTTTGGCTGAAGCGTTCCATTTGCTGTTCTACCGGCGGACCAGCAGTCATCGAGGACAACGTAATAGTACCCAAGGTCTCTCAAACCGTAATCAACGATTTTCTGGGCCGTTCCCAAGAGCAGCGTCTCGCTAACATTGCATCCAAAGGCGTTCCAATTGTCCTATAGAACATCAGCGAGGAGCCTTCATGTGGTGAGAGTAAGGTTGAATTACCCAGCCCATTTGGGGTGTGATAGCGAGGCCATTGTAGCTGACTGCCCAGGCTTGGGAGAAGAACAACGAAGCGGCGGCCGCAGCCTTGAATGACGAACTGCAAGCCATGATAGAGAGTAAACACGTAGATAGATGTCTGGTGAAGGGGACAATGTTTCATATATGGCTTCTCCTCCGCCATGGTTCCCCGCTTGGAGAAAGGTTTGACCACGGCATACTCCGTATTGGGGAGTTCGTTAAGAAGGGAATTAATGCTTCTCTCGGCCTCTCAAGCGGTTTAAGGTACGAGTGACAGGGAAAAGAGCAGAATGTGGGGAAATCTTCCTCTAAAATAACCGAGATACTGTAACCCCTCATCCAAGGGATCCCTCTCTCGGCGTATAATCTGCCGACGAAAGTCACATGACCCAGAACGCTCAAGACAAGACCCCTCTGTATTGATATTCCAGATAACGATATCCTCTTTGTAACGATATCCTCTTTGAGACCAACAGAGTTTATTTTGCATGTATTCTATGCCCGCCTTTGACATAACGGTATCCTCCTGGTAACGGTGTGGTTAGGTGGTAATTTGGACCTTACTCCGGATGGATTCATACACGGGTGTTAATCTTTAGAGTCGAGCCTGGTATTGGACTTTCAGAGGCTCAACTTGAGCTCTTTGGTAATGAAGTCTCTATGATCCCACCTTGAGGTCCAAATCTTTCTTCCTCCGTACTCTTCTACGTCATGGCTTTTCACGAGCGTCCTGATGGCCAGCGCCTTCTTTTATTCGAAACACGGGCGCACTTCTGCGAAGGCGGCATAATTTCCATTCCCACTCATACGCATTGAAATGAGTGACAAGGCCTCTGGTTCGGGCTGTCAGTTAGTCCACTCTTGTCTGCCTTATGTCGCACAACGCCTTCACTCATGGTTTCCATTCTTCAACCCAGCTCTGCTCTCAAAAGGAACTTGTGTGGAGTGCCTCCTTCCAATCGCTGGCAGCGTGGGAGCTCCCATCTCTTAAGCTTAATAATTCAACTCGTTTGATCTACTAAGATTGACCATCCTCTTCCACTCAGAGTAACGATCTTGTAACACAACATCAATGCGGGCTACCGTGCTGAGCAACCACCAATGCAAGAAGAACTCTAGAGGGAATTCTAGTCCAATAGCACCAAGTGGAGCCTTGTATTTCTGGGAAAGTGCTGCGGAACGCCGCGAGCGACGAAAGCGAGGCGCATGACATGGCTACTGGGCTAATTCTCTTTATTCAAGTGCTGGATGCAGTGACGTGGACTATCTGCAATTGCTCCTGTGATCATCCTTAACTGAGCGGCGAGTCTTCTTTTCGCTCACGCTTCTGCTACGATAATCTTCTCTCACTGCACAGGTTTTGAGTAAAGCTTACGTCCGCCATGGTTGACCCCTTAAGTGTCTCTTCCTTGACTCTGCAACTGATCGGAACTGCCCGGGAGATATATGGCGTGTGGAAATTGCTTAGCGGAGCTTCTGCAGAATTCTCTATAATTTCTGATCGTCTTGAGCTTGTTAATGCAATCCTGCAAGAACTGACGGTGGTGGAAGACTCCCAACAAACTTCGAACCACATAGTGCTCTTGGCATTGGAACGCAGCCAAAAGCAGCTCGAAGAACTTCGTCTTGCGATTAGTGGGCTGCAACTGCCCGCCAAAGGATTCAAGCGCAAATGTAGCAAATCTCTGAAAATCATTATTTCCGAGGACAAGATTCGAAGCATGCGCGACCTGCTTCAGATATTATTATCAGACCTCTCATTGACACTACAAGTTGCACAAGGGTAAGCTCTCTACCATACAGCAGACACTTTCTCACAAGTTCCATAGTTGTAGGATGAGCAGAGCTGTGGAGGCCTCATATGGAACCTTCGACCAAATCAAAGACATCAAGCAGTCTATCTCGTACTTCCATGATTTAGAAGAGTCTCGCCGCAGAGAGCTGCACTCTTCCCCAAATCCCAGATCCCATGAGGGTGGAGTCGCCCATCGACCAGAATCTCTTTCGCAGCCATCTCTTGCCTTCCCAAGGTGAATATTTCCAGGGAATAGGTGGTGTGCCGGTCGCTAAATTTCGATAATAGATATCTCAAAAGACTATCTCATTTCGAAGGAAGGAATTCCTCTGCTATCCACAGGGAAGATGTGACACACAGACAGTGGAGGCTATGGCTGTTCTTGTGGATAATATCGTGGGATTATCAATGTTGCAAGATACAGAAGCTAGACCATGATAATTTGATAACCACACAAGAACAGTTCAGATTCTCCCTTGGGCCCTTAACTTCCTTGGTACCTGGATTGGTAATACAAATGGCCCGTGATCGTGTTGTACCACGTATATACATGCGGGTGGACTGGATCCAATTAGTACCTCTCGATGATTTCATACGCATGCACGAGAAGGGAGAGCTATTCCTAAAACAAGAAATTGAGAGCGGGAGGCTGTCGGTGAACGCTTGCGATGAGCATGGCCAGTCACTCCTCAACTATGTAAGCACAACGATGAACAATTGTAACGCGAATTTCAGACTGCTAAGTCCCTGACACAGCTCACCTTTATTCGAATTCGACGGGGCGGCTCTCAACTGATCAAATATGTGATAGATCGTGGTGCTGATACTTCGGTCACCGGCGAAGATGGCTTGTGAGATAAGGTTTCCCGCACTTGGGCTAAAATTGCTGATAAACTTGTTTCTAGTAATGTTTTCACTTCAGCAGTACTACGGCTAGCTTTAGATCACGAAGGAGATACACCGTGGAATACCATAAAAAGTATTGCTGAAGAACTGGATATCGACCTCGCAGCCCCATCCCGTGATGGGTCGAGTCTTTTGCATGCGATAGCTAGCCGTCCTTCCACCGATGATCGAGACTCGGCTTTATCCTTATTTGCCCCGTACGGACTGAATGTTAACGCTGAAGATACAAACGGCTGGACGCCACTACTAAAGATGTTGGCGGCCACTTACGCTTGGCACGAAGAGTTCTTTTGGTGGCTTATTGATAGGGGCGCAGATGTCTCTAAAGCAGTGTCTGGGGGGCCGTGCTCTCGACAAGAAAACGGCATAACATGCCTTCACCTTGTTATTGCAGCCCTACAGCCTATTGCATTGACCAATCTGTTGCAATTTTGCGTGGGACCACAAGATCTCTTTGCACATGCCAGCATACCCGCTCAGTCAGACAATTTCATCTGGGGTTGTCACCCGTTGCAAAGAGGAGAGCGGATAGATCCGTCCAAACGACAGGTCCAGAGGCGGTTCTTGAAAGTCCTTATTAGCAAATGTGCGGATCTACATGCTGTAGCCAGACATTGGGGTACACCAACGGATATAGCTAAGTATACGGGAAACATTGCTCTTTGGTTCAGTGTCTTGGAAGACTGTGGCATTAACGTTGAGAACTTCTTAGCATGTGAATCCACTATTCGCCGTAATGGGGAGATTCGAACAGCGCATGAAGCTCTTGAACATACTCAAGGGAACAGGCGACTGGTGATGGAGAAATTGCAAGAGTTCTGGAGAGCTTTCGAGCAATGGAACACGCAAGCTCTCCCAAAATCAAATTATGCGCCGCTGCCCTTGGGTCATCGCAGTGCGCCGAAAACGATGCAGAATAAGGTTGGCCACTTACAGTACTTCCTACTGAGATTGCTCTCAAACAAGCGCGTCGATCGTCCGCTTCTTCCAAGCATACTGATATGCAAGTCGAAGTTCATGACTTTTGAATTTGAGTCCTTGCTCAGAGCTCTCGAACTTACGTGCTATGACGGACACGATGTCAATTTGATCCGTTCCAGTTTTATCTCTAATCACCTGTTCACCAAGTCATATTGCGACGGCAGCGGCTTCGAAACAAGAGTAGAAGCATTCCTTGAATTCATGCACGTGTGCCAGGCAAAGGCGACGGGTACATGGACCACCGAACAAGAAAAGGCCCGTCAGGCGGATATGACGCGAGTCAGGCTTGCAGATGATATTTTACTCAGGATTCTGCGGATCTTGACGGTAACGGTGGCGAGATTCCAATGGCCAGATAAAGTGATGGGATGGGGTGAACCTGAGGATTTGTATCCTAGTGGGAACGTTCCAGGACAGTGGGTAGATGATGAGTATTGAGAAGTCTCCAAGGGATAGGCGGTTTTAGATATTCGTCGATAGATGGGGAGCCGCGGAACTCTTTGCATGTTGACCACACACTATAACATCGTTCTCTTACTCTTGAATATCTACCACTCACGCATAGTTCACTGGAAATCTTTCAGATAGAAAACTTCGTTGACAGAGAAAGTGAATATTATCTATTCTAAACCAAAGGCACCCATCCGAAGTGCTTTAGGTACCTACTTTAGCTTGCATCACGTTACTACATTAGGCCTCCGTGTAGGTACCTGACCCTATGAATCTAAACCACTACTTGGTAATCACATAAAGCTTTGGACACTGAGCGTTTGTGATAAGGCGAGGTCTCATATTCTCTTGGGCAGAAGAACCTAGATATCGACGGAAAATGTACTCTGTTGGAATACGAGGTCATATGGGGGCATATTGATATGTAGGTTGTTGCTGTTAGGAGTCTATCTAGGAGCGAGCAGGTGAAAACTCTACTAGCGGGCCCCAGCCCTATCAGCTTCATGAAGGCGGAGACATCTCCTCTATTTCTAACATACTCACTAAAGTGGGATCCGCCGACGATAAGCCGACAAGCGATCAGGGCCTGACTACCGTGTGGCCAGTAGATACATCCAGACCACTCGCAATAACACCGGACGATCTAAAAATTCGAAAATCTCGTGGGGGTATTGGGGTGCAGTCAACGAACCATTTTGACCAAGACAGAAATAACTTCGAGGATCGGCTAGGACTGCCATTCTGGCATTCTGGGACCCACCGCGGTAAGATTTCCCATAGGATTGCGCACTCCGTACCCCAGCAGCGCGTCATTTACCGAAAACCTTTTCCTAACCTCGAACCCTCAGCAATATTTCTTATCGAGATGGCGTCGACGAAGTGGCGATAAGAACACCAGTAATCATGCGAATACCAGTAATCGTTGGTGTTTTTGGTAGCGCCTTCCAAGGTTTAGAGTTACTGGACGGCAAGCCGCTACTTCCCTTCTTAGGGTGGGGATTGGTAAAAGGCAGTTGTGCAACACGGACGTCAGAGCTTCTGGCCCCTCTTTATATGTGCCTAGCTGTGGAATGTGAAAATATCCTCATCTCAACTCTTTGGCTTTCTTTTGGTTCCCTTATGTATGATACACATGTCAATGTCAATTGTGACATGACCGCTCTTACTTATAGCTTGTTATCGTTGCTGTTATGGTGGGTGATCCTCCAAGATCCGTCGCTTTGTTCTTTATTCGCCTGTTCCTGGCGTTCCGAGTACATACATAACCAATTCCGGACACGTCAAAGAACCGCACATATTCCGCGTCTTGCCTGCCCAGCTTCTGATTTCTTTTCTCGTTTTCCGTGTAGATAATTAGGTGATTGTGGAGTCGGATCAATACTGGTCTCCTACAATGGCTTCTCCGGAACATACTTATACGCCCGTCTCGGACCAAAATGAGAGTTCTACGGATGTCAGCCCCGGTTCGAGTGCAAATCCTTCAAGAGGATCGTCAAGACCACCAAAGGGAAGGCACCGAGTCCGGTTTACTCCCGGAGGAGAATCAATGGACGAAAGAAATCACCGAAGCTCATTCGAGGTTCGCGATGACCTTGGTTCCCACGCCGGAAGCATGAACATGAAACCCTTGCCACGGGTCAGAAACAATCCCGGACATTCAACAAGCAGCAGTGGTGCGTCTGTTCCGCACCCTGTGGACTCGGACATCACCAGAGATATTACAGACTCCCGTGACCAGTTGTCCGTACCCAAAGCTCGACCTTCAATCATGAGAGCGCCCTCTTCAAGCGAGTCGGAGATGTCCGATGCGGTATCCGACCTCCCCGGTGAGTTTGATGATGAAGAGGCAGAGGAGAAAGCATTCTCTCAACGATATGCTCGTAAAAGAGCTGAACGTCTATCACGTCGTTTGGTTGGCAGTCGTTCAGCACCTGGCTCAAAGGTGCCCTCACCTACTAGAAAGCGTTCCCGTTCTCCATCGCCTTTTCGAGCTCTCGACAAAGCATTAGACCTGAACAGTATACCTCTCATGAAATTACACACGCGAAGAAAGTATGGGATTGAGGACGACACAGACGCAGATGACGATGAAGACGGCAGTAATGATGAAAAGTCACCGAAGAACACTTACCGCCGATTTCAAGCTGCTGCTCGTCGTCTTGTCAAGCATCATACGCGCAAGGACAGGGGGAAACTGTACAGGGTTGAAGCACCATTACAATCCGGTCAGACAACGCCAGCATTTGACCGAGATCCGGAAGAATATGTCCCTCGACCAAAAGAGTATCGTGAAGGATTTCTGTCTTCTATTCTGAAATTATACAACGAAGAAGGAGTAGGATCAGCACTCGCAAACATACCAAGTGGACTTGAAGCCCTCAAAGGCAGTCACTCTCGAAACCAGAGTAGAGAGTCTTTGTTATCATCTGCGGCAGCATCGACAACAAACATTTCGCCCTCCTCATCCGGCACTACTACTCCAACACGGACAAAGCGTCCTAAGTGGTACAAGAATGCTTCGCCCGGCTCTACAGGGTCAATCGCAAATCTCATTAGCTCTTCTACCGTGCTTGCGCAGCCCGCAGGCTCTTCTCACTCACCAAAGGATGGGCCTGTAATACGACCCAAGCTCAAAGTGCGAAATAGCAGCAACGCGCTGGATGCGTTACTCGCTAAAGCCAAGGGGAAAAGATCGGATCAATCGATCCGCATCCAGGTGCATATCGCAGAACTTTTCTCCAGGCAAAAATTTGTCTTGAGGATGACCAAGGCTTTGATGGCCTATGGTGCACCGACCCATCGCTTAGAAGGTGTGTGGAATGGTTAAAAGAGATGAGGGGTTGTCACTAATCGAAACTAGAATACATGAAGTACTGTGCAAGAGTTCTTGAAATTGACGCGCAATTCTTATATATGCCTGGCTGTATGATCATATCGTTCGACGACAGCATGGCACACACCACAGAAGTCAAGCTTGTCCGCACGTCTCAGGGGGTTGACCTCGGAAAACTTCGCGAGACGCATGAGATCTACAAAGAAGTCGTCCACGATCAGATAGGCTTAGAAGATGCAATGCAGCAGCTAGACGAAATCGAGAAGAGACAACAGCGCTACAACCCTTGGTTTCTTGTCATCGTGTATGGTTTCGCCAGCGCATGCGTTGGCCCCTTCGCTTTTGGTGCCCGACCAATTGACTTGCCTATTGCGTTCATACTCGGAAGTTTACTTGGTATCAGTAAGCATGTTTTCGGAGTTGTGCATACCCCCGATCATGAGTTTTGAGACATGCTTCCTGAGTACCTACTCTGCAAACATGTTTCATACCTCACAAGTCTATCTTGAAAGAACAATACTAATTACGAAACCCTGCAGTGCAACTCATCATCGCCCCAAAATCCGATCTCTACTCCAACATCTTCGAAGTTTCCGCAGCTGTCCTTACAAGTTTTCTAGCTCGTGCTTTCGGCTCCATTCAAAATGGCAATTTGTTCTGTTTCTCCGCACTAGCGCAATCTTCGATCGCTCTTATCCTTCCAGGCTATACTGTCCTCTGTGGCTCTTTGGAGCTTCAGTCGAGAAATATCGTTGCGGGCTCCGTCCGCATGGTTTACGCAGTCATCTATTCCCTTTTTCTGGGATTCGGCATCACAATTGGGACATCCTTCTATGGCGGCATCGATCCTCACGCTGTCTCCGACGTGTCTTGCAGAACCTCTACTCCCACCTGGTTTCCGTTCATCTTCGTGCCTCCATTTACGCTGTGTCTAATCGTCATTAACCAGGGCAAATGGAAACAAATGCCTGTTATGATTGTGGTCAGTTTCGTGGGCTACGTCGTCAACCACTTCTCTGCTATCCGCTTCGCCTCAAACGGTCAAATCGCAAATACCCTCGGTGCTCTCGCCGTCGGTGTCCTTGCAAACCTTTACTCACGCATATTCCATGGTTTCGCCGCCGCCACTCTCATCCCCGCTATATTCGTGCAAGTACCCTCTGGTTTAGCAGCAAGCGGCAGTCTCGTCAGCGGTGTGACCAGTGCGAACCAAATCACTCACAACAAAGTGAATGGGACTTTGGCGAACGGCACGACGACGGTGAGTAATGGGACGCAAGCAGGTGGGGTTGGGGGTGTGGATATCAACAGCACCGTGTTTAATGTTGGGTATTCGATGATTCAGGTGGCGATTGGAATTACGGTGGGGTTGTTTTTAAGTGCGTTGGTGGTGTATCCTTTCGGGAAAAGGAGGAGTGGATTGTTCAGTTTCTGAAGTTGTATGGGTGGAGTGGTGAACTTCTTTCGCGCGGTATGATACCGCATTGGGCAAAACAGGGCATTTATTTTGGGTGTGGATGGCGTGTTGGTTTATCTCTGGGGGCGTTTTCTGTATGTGTACATACATTATGGATCGGGCTTGAATTGAGCCTCACATTTACCAACGTATGATATAAGGTATTCCCTAGCCGCTAGATCCCAGGGTCGAGATCTATCTCTCAGATCGCCTGACATGCCTCAGAATTCTACAATTAGGAATTCTCGCCAAACCTCTGACCGATATGAGATACAGCATGAGCTTCTCCACAATCAAAGGTAGGTAAGAGAATGGGTCATAAGTCATGCATAGAGACCGCAAAGTTCAATTGATTTTGGCCAAGTCCCACTGTGTATCCCACCCGTTGGCTACAATTTGCTACTGTGGCACATGGCCAAAATAAACAAAACTTTGCACCTCTATGCATGACTTATGACCCATTCTCCCACCTTCGGTTGCGGGCAGTGATAATTTCATGATGTCACTGATTCTCCACAACGCATTTGAATAAGGAGGAGGTGAAGCATAAGTAAGGTACGTTTTCATATTTCCAACATCTCCATGATTGTCTTTCGACTTTCCGTTCACGCTATGTTCTTATTGAGTTTCTATCCTTCCAATCACAATCTTCCTTTCCATCATTAGTCTTTCGTCTCTTCAACCATAACGTCCAAGCTCCCGCACCGGTATCCTTACTTGTAGACCTTAACCGATTAATTCCAACTTCTTCTGCTTTGTGACAAAGACAGCAGTAGTATCACTTCTATTCTCGACTACGGTTTCAACAATTCTCTCACCCATGAGCAGCTAGCATGACCAATTCTAGTCCTTCCGAGCACAATTATGTTGAACTTTTTGGTGGCAATTCGAAGAGGTGGGAAATGATGAGGTGGAGGAGCGGATAGCAGGGAAAGATTTTACTTGGCCAAGACCGAAACTCCGTAATCTGCGATACTGGTGCGATGAATTATTGATACGTTACTGTGACAATTGTTAAATGCGAGAATGATAGCAAAAACGGTCATGCTGGCCCTGCGACTATTGGAACAACTTCCGGTTCAAGGACTGACAGTATGTACGTCAGCTTCCCCTCCAAATCCTCTTCCGTCTTGACATTGATCCACATTTTCTGACTCTACATCCTCCCCGCATGCCTATTAGTCGAGAATACGGAGTCATATACCTATCCCTCAGCAACTCGTTTCAAGCTCGGCTAGACAGGGCTACTCGTCCTTTTGGAGAAATGCAGAAGATTAAGAGATAGAGCATATGAATTCAATACCACAGATGTGACAACCTAAACAAGAAAGAAGAATGCGTACTCACTTCGTTATTCTTCTTAGACATTCCTCTCTTCGAAGGTGAGACACTCGCACTTTCTGTTACCTTCCATACTTTGCAACGTCTGCTTTGTTATCTATCAGAAAAGGACACTATACATCCTATATAACCCTATCATATTCATCAGAAACAATCAACTCATCAACCCCACTCATCAATTCTAAAAAAAGCCACCATGTCACAACACCGCAACCCCAAAAACAAGAGCAAGCTACCGACACTATCGGAGAATACTGATGCTCAGTCCTCAGCACAAATAGAGGACGTTGGAAGTGCTGGCAACACCCAAAGCGGACTCATCGCACCTTTAATGCAAAACCCAACAACTCCAAAAAGCCCTATAGAAACGCCAGAACGCGGCCTCGCAGTAGCATTCTTGAAAAACCAGCATGCCGCTAAGACACAAAATCTCAAACACCCAGCCGCCATCAACCAAGCCCCTGCAACCAAACCGCCTACAACCAAACCCCCCACCCACTCCCAAAACAGCAAATCCTCAGAAACCCTCCCCCCTCAACCGCGCAAACCCAAACCAGAAAACAGGGAGCGGGAAACAGAGCCCAGGGGCCGGGAAATCCGGGAACGAGACCTAGACGTGGCGAAACGGATGCACGAAATCGCGCAGCGAGAGCGCAGCGTAGGAAGGAGGGAGCAGGAGATGGACAGCAGAGTCATGGAGCTAGAGTGCCGAGAACATGCTTTGAAGAGCAGAGAAGGCATTTTGAAGGAGAGGAAAAAGCAACTGGACGAGATAAAACAGCACCTCCACGCCCAATTTCAGCATCAGCATCAGCCGCACGACCGCGATCCCCCGATCAAATCCACGGGATCTTGCGAAACGAAATTAACAACGCAGCACCCGCCATCCGCAACGGTTTCGAGTTCTCGGGAGCGTCCGCACCCTTGCCATACTGTGCGGAAAATAGGACGGAGCGAGACTGGCACGCAGCGGGAAAGGACTCCTAGGTGGTGGGTTTGATGCCGAAAGTGAGGAGGGCGGGAGGGGGTGGTACTGCCGGGGGTTAGCGGGGGAGGTAGGTAGGAGGGGGTGGGGATGTGATGGTGATGGTGGTGTTGGTGGGGGGTAGAAGGAGATTTGATAGGGGACCCCGATCGTTCTCTCTATCTGGAGCCGCGGCTCGAACATCTATAGTACCCAGAACATCTACAGTACCCAGAAAATCCACACGACTCACCCATCAGCCCAATTCACCATCTCCTTCCCCCCCCCCAAATCCCCTCCAGAGATCCAGCTACCCATAGAACCCAACCCTCCCCCCTTTTTCCCTGCCAGACCGGGGAGATGGCATACTTACACGTCCAGCACAACCTGCTCCCGAACCGCCAGTCCAGCGTACCTCGCTCCGAAATACTTGTATGTTCCACCATCGGATCGGATAAAAACATCCTCGACAGCAAAAACCCCCTACCTCACTCACCCACGCCCCCAACGCTCCCGGTCACATCAAACCCCCCCCCCCCCCCCCCCCCCCCCCCCCCCCCCCCCCCCCCCCCCACCACCCACACCCCCACACCACCCCCCCCAACCCCCCACCCCACACCCACAACAAAAAACACCCCACCCCCCCCA